>Ga0272444_10000372_pt1 | contig 49362 bp, 45 predicted proteins | sample SSMForm13_FD_201033 | JGI IMG/M metagenome (GOLD analysis project Ga0272444, IMG submission 201033) | Marine sediment archaeal communities from Little Sippewissett salt marsh, Falmouth, MA, United States - SSM-Form-13 | ecosystem: Environmental > Aquatic > Marine > Wetlands > Sediment ... | reverse complement strand
GGGGCAAAGCTGGAGGAAACAACGGCGCAGGAGCGCTTTGCGAAGACACTGGACGTCTGTGTGGATGAGACGAGGCAACTGCTTTACGGTATCAGCAGTAATCGAGGCGGATCCCTGGGTTCCGGAGTCTGGTTCTATGATTGGGACCAGCGGCAGTCGGGAGATCTTACAGTTCCGGGACAGGACTGGAACTTCTGGGAGCTGGCGGTCGACGAACAGTCCGGCCGCCTGTTGGTTCTCGGACAGGCGGGGACCCAGAACGTCCTGCTTTTTGACTCGCCGACCGATGCCGATCCTGAGATACTTGATTTAGAGGACGTGGTCGAAGTCAACGATCTCGCCATGGATCCCGTGAACCGAACCTTTCTGATCCTGGCAAAGAACGCCGATCCGGCCTCCCATCGAATCCTGTGGGGAAAGCTCGATGAACCGACGCCGACGCTGAGTGACTACCCAATCAATCTTCCAATTGTCTCCAAACGCATGGCTTTGGACGACGCGCGAGGTGTTCTTTGGCTGGCCGATGGGGCAAATTCCGAAGTGCACCGGATCCCGTGGAATCCCCTGGGCAAGCCATCGCCGAAGGCATTACAGCAAGGGCCCGATCTCCATTTAACCGTTGAAGCCCTGGCGGGAAGGAATCGTCTTCGTTGGACGCTTATCCCTCCCGGACAATCCTTGGATCGCATTCAGATCTATCGACAAGACGGGCAGCTGACTGAATTCCGTCCCTTGTTGCCCGCTCCGCTCCCCGGTTCGGCAACGGAATTCATCGACGCAGACGTTGTTCCGGGAATCAACTACTCGTACCGCGTTGAATATCTTCAGCCGACGACGTCAACGAGGGCCTACAAGGGACCTTTGCAGTCGCAGCGCCTTCGAAGAACGAGTTACGCCATCGAACCCATTGTTCTCCTTCGCCAAGTTGCCGCGGGACAGAGCGTTGGCTTTCCGGTTCGTGTCCGAGGGGCATTTCTTCCGGGACGCGTTTTTTATTGTGAGCCCGCGGACGCGCTCTGGTTGGCGGACAGTCGCATCGAAGTGGTCGTTGAGCCGGCGCGCGTAGCGATTCCGGGAGTCTTTCAGGTAAACGTGCGCACGAATGATAAGACGCCGCCGGGCGTGCATGCCGTTCCCGTCCGGATTTCGGAAAAAGTTGCAAGTGAAACACTCTGGCTGTTTGTGGAAGTGACGACTCCCTTTGGAGGCGTTCCGGCGAATCCTATTTCGCTTCCTGCGCGCTCGCGTCGCCTGGGAGTTTATACCGACTCTTCCTTGCGTCTGGAGCAAGAAGGAAACATCCTGGTCATTAAAGGCGATCTGGGATGGTTGGGCGATGCGCCTGCCGGGACGGGCCTGGTGGCCCGGATCGATCTTGGAGCGGGAGGAATTTTGGAACACCGCGACGTTCTGGCCTCGGGAGGTCGGTATTCGACCAGCGTCAGGCTTCCGCAGCTCGCGCCGGATACCGTAGTTCGCGCCCGATTGACCTGGCCCGGTTCGAGCGGCAGCCTGGGCGGCACAAGCCCCGTGCTGCGCCTTCCAGTCGGGCGATATGCTTCGTCCCGAAGAAAATCACTCCTTGCTCTGGAGAATCCGGAAATCGCTGTCTTCTTCATGGGGGCCCCGCCCGAGGAAGCCACCTCGGAAAATGACCTGCTCGCGATCCTTCAGGATGCCGAAGAGACCCTGATCGTTGACTATTCTCCGGACAGTCAATTGCGACCTCAAGACAAAGAGGATTTCGAGAACACCCTTGCGGCAATAACAAACGCCGATACGGTATTGGTCTACTTGATTGGCGATTGTTCGGATAGCGCTTTACGAACTCACTCCGAGGAGCGGTTGACACCCCAGGAGCTGGCGGTGTGGCTGCCCGAAGAATCGCAATGCATTCTTATCATCGAAGGTCCCGGCAGCGGCTGCTTTCTTGGCCCGGCCTCTTCTTATCCGACAGGAACGACGATCATCACGTCCTGCGCAGATGGGCATGGCAACAACGTATTATGTCCCGCTAAGGATAGCTTTTCAGGGCAGTTCTTCAAGCGTTGTCGAGCGGGGGATTCGGTAGCGGATGCTTTCTATTTCGCTGAGGCGCAATTCCTGGTCGACGCATTTATCGGACAAACCCAATACCCGGAGTACCTGACCGGAGATGCCTGGGATATTCAGCTAACGGGGCGTTTCGCCCCTTCGGCCTTGCCCGACCTGAATGCGCCGGAGATCCTCGACGTTTCGGTGGCAATGCCTGTCGTCATGGATACAACTTTCGAGGTCCTGGCGGCCGTCTCGGATAATCTGGACGCCACCGACGCGATCGTCGTTCAGGCGTGTCTGATTTCAGTCTCGGGCAATTCGCTGGAGACTCAGCAATTAACTCCGCCGGTCACTGATGGCGACTGGCATCGAGGAACGTTCAGCTCGGCGGCGCCGCCGGGCGCGATGCTTCAAATCATCGCCTCGGACGGGGCGGGCAATGGAAGCGATCCTTTCTACTATTGGGTGCCGACCGGAGACAACTTGCTGTTCTTCGACCTCGATGGGAGCGGATGGGTCGACGAGGCCGATTTGCATCTCTGGCTTGACTCGGCGATCCATGCTCCCGAAAGAATCTATTCGGGTTGGGGATTCCACTTTGGACGAGCCTGGAAGGCGAGTGTCGATGACTGAACCGAATCAGGACCGGGTAGAACGTTGGCTGCTGGGGGCGCTTCTGACGGCGTTGCTGGCGGCGGGGTGTGCGACGGTCCCGGAGGTGGCCGAGCGAAGCCCGGTCGACAGTGCGGTTTTTCGAGGCGAGTGGTTCGATTATTATAATCGAGGTCTACGCCGGCTGAGGCAAGGCAATCGGGTGGAAGCACAGGCCGATCTTTTAGAGGCCCTGGCGTTCCAACCGGGCGATTCGCACTACAAGCGAACCTATGGGGTTCATTTCCAGACTTATTATCCGCACCGGGAGCTGGGAATCCTGGCCTTCGAGGACGGTCAAACCGCGGCCGCGCTCGAGCATCTCGAATTCTCACTGCGGCAGGCCCCTTCGTCTCGGGCCATGCACTTTCTGAATGAAGCCCGCCGGCAGAGAATCCGGACCGAAGGGCTGGACACGCGCCCGCCGGACATTCAAACGATGGTGCCGAGCGAAGGTTGGCTGACCAACCAAAGGATCTTCGAGTTGTCGGGACGGGTGAGCGATGACACCTTCGTGTCTCGGATTCTCATCAACGACGAAGAAGAATTCATCGAGCTGGCCGAGCCCGAGATCGCTTTTCGATCGCGTGTAATGCTTCATGGAGGCAAGAATACGGTTCACATTTCGGCGCTCGATCTCGGCGGCCGCTGGTCGCAGGAGGTTCTGGAAGTCGAATTGGACGTGGAAGGGCCATCCCTTGCCTTTGACGAAGTTCGCATGGAAAAAGAAAGGGTCTGGCTCAGCGGCCGGGCGTACGACCCCGGCGGCGTCGCTGAAGGAGCCATTTCCGGTAGTCCCCTGGAGGCGGGAAGGGAAGAGATCCGGATTCGGGATTGGTATCCTTTGGAGCCGAATCAAACCACGCTTGACTACTATCTGCGGGACCGCTGTGGAAATGAAAACCGGGGGAGAATTGACCTGCGGCAGCTTGCGGATCATCTGGAAATCGGGGCTTTGCCGAATCGGGAGGGAATTCTGGTTGCCTCGCTTGCTCTGACGGACGCTCTCGAGATCCTTATCGCAAGGGCGGTGGCGGATATCCCGGAGTTCGACTTTGCAGGGCTGAGCAGTGGCCGGAAAGTCTATCAAGAAGAGTTTTTCCTCGACGGAACCGCCTACAGTCCCAAAGGGATTCAGGAGATTCGCCTGAACGGCGAGCCGCTTGCCGTTCGCCCCGGACGAGAGATTCACTTTAGTTATCTGGCCCGGTTGAAACCGGGAGAGAATCGGTTTGCCTTTGAGGCCAAAGACTCCGCCGGGCAGGTGCGGATGGAGACGTTGGAACTGACTCACGAACCGCCCGCGGCGCGGCGCATGGAAGGCCGATTGCACGTGGCGGTGTACGATTTCAGCGCCGGGCAGTCCGTGCCGGCGCTTATTCCGCAAACGGCCCAAGCCAAATTCCTGCGCGAGATCAAGAATCGCAGCCGGTTCAACATCTATGAGCGCGAGCGCCTGCAACAGATCCTCCTCGAACAAGGGATCGCCGCCGCCGGACTGACCGATAAGAAGCAGCGCCCTCGGTTGGCCCAGATCACGCCGGCCGATCTTCTGCTTTTTGGCGAAATCATCGATGCCAGCCAGGGGATGGACGTCTACCTTGACGTTGTGGACGCGGCGCGGCCCGACCAGCCGGTGGCCGTCCTGAACGTCTATCACCCCCGCCGCGACATAGAGCAATTGGGGTATACTTTGAAAGGTCTCTATCTGAAGTTGGCCGATGAGTTTCCTTTGCTTGAGGGGCAGGTGCTAAGACTGTTGGGAGATGAAGTCCTGACCAGCTTAAACCAGAAGCAACGCGTGCGACCGGGATTGCGCCTTTATGCCGTGAGGGAAGGGGAACACGTTGTTGAACAGGGAATTGACTACGGAACCGTTGAACTGGACGTCGGCCTGCTGGAAGTGAAAAAGGTGGACCCTCAGAAGTCGTATGCGTCCGTCCTTCAGTTGGAGCCGGACATGCAATTGCAGCGAGGGGATTATGTTATCACGGAGTAGCGCGGGAAGAGCCGGTTTCCTGGCCGCCGGGCTGGGTCTTCTGATCGCAATGCCGGCCTGCGGGCAGTTTGGCGGTCTGAACGCGGAATTTGCCGGTGGCGGCGCGCGGGCGCTGGCCATGGGCGGAGCGTTTATCGCATTGGCCGACGATGCGACCGCCACCGAGTTCAATCCCGCCGGGTTGTGGCAACTGCGACGGCCGGAGCTGGCGGCCCAGATTCTCTACACGTACGACGAACGGCCGACGGGATTGCTTCAAGCAGGCGATAGCGGCCTGGAAGTGGTCTTTGAGGACGACCGGGATGATTATATCATTCCATCGTTTCTGAGTTTTGTTTATCCCATGCAACACTTCACCTTGGGAATCTCTGAATTCACGAACGTCTTTTACGACCGAGGCTACCCCCATCCCATCACGGGCGAACCGCTGGAGGAAAGGGCGGCGAACTATGCGCTGGGACTGACGCTGGCAACGGCCCCGTTTGAGCGTTTCAGTATCGGCGGCACCGTGCGCTACAACTTTTTTCGGTTCGAATGCGACGGCGGCGACGACCGTGAAAGATTTAATGATGAAGCCTGGACGGCCAACTTCGGCCTTCTTTGGCGACTTCACCGGTATATCCAGGTCGGCGCGGTGTACAAACTGCCGCAACCGTTGAAAGGGCAGTACCAGGGATTCGACGTGGACACGGAATTGCCCGCCACGTTGGGATTCGGCCTCGCGCTGCTTCCCAACGACCGATGGCGTATTCTGGCGGACGTCGATCGGATCTCCTGGTCGGACTTCGATCCGAATCCGGAGGACGATTTTTACCGGGAAGACGTTCTGCGGTATCACTTGGGCGTCGAATGGCACGCCGGGGTCTGGAAGCAGACGGCGTTCTTTCTCCGCGCGGGCTATCTGTACGAGGAGTCCAATGCTTACCGGTATCGCGGCGACAATCCCTACTTCCGGCAGTTGGCCTCGGAAGACGACTCGATTCAACATCTCTCCTTCGGTATCGGCATGGCGCGACCGCGTTACCAACTGGATATCGGCGTCGATCTGACCGAAGACCGAGGACAGGACATCATCGCCTCCATTGTTTGGTATTTTTAGTATCCCTCGCCGGTTCAGCGACACAAAGAAAAGCGTTCAAGCCCGGGCCTGAACGCTCCATGCCAGAGGGACTTCCCTCTCAATCCAAGATCGGCGCGCCGGGGCAAAACGAATTCCTTGTGGCAATGGGGGCACACAATAGGAAGGCGGCGCCCTGACTCGCCCTGCATGATATTCCCCCCCCCCCCAGATAAGGACGGGGGCGCTTCGGTGCGCCTTACAGAGTTTCTCAGGGGATATCGCCCAACGGTCCCTAAACTCTCGGTATTGAAGCAGGAAATTTTCCAGCGTTGACAATCGAGTGGATTGAAATTATTCTCACTGTCACTTCAGCGGTCGTATTGTCCACAACACGCCGGGGCGATCCCCGGCTTAGCCATCCCAAAGGAGAAAACCGCCATGTCTGACAAAATTGCGCTCTTCTGGCCGGGCGATTACCGGCCCAAGCCGAACGAGCTCGCGCTTCCGAGTATTGAGGAGGCGACGATCCAGTTGGAGAAAGCCCTGAAGAAACTCGGGCGGCAGTCCTATCGGGTGGAGGGCTATCTGACAAAGCCTCATGAGGCCATCGAGAAGTTGGGCCCCGTGAACGACCCGATGATTGGAGTGTGCGTCCACTGGTTCTACGGCCCGCACACGACCGACGGCGTGGTCGGCAAGGACAATCCGCTGCTCCTGGCGAGCAATTTCTCTGGGACGTGGCCCGGCTTGGTGGGGCTGCTCAACACCGCTGCCTGCCTTGAAAGCGTCAACCGAAAATGCTCCCGAGCATGGACCGAAGCCGAGGATTGGACCGCGGACAAGACGTTTATGGCGCGTTTGGAGGAATGGTGCAAGACGGGTGAAATCCACTATCCCGAGGATGAAATCCGCTATGAAGTTGCCGTATCCAAGGCGGCGGGGAAAACCGCCGAGGCCGTCGCGGAGGCAATCCAACGCCGGCGCGTGCTGGCGCTCATGCTCGGCGACACCTCGATGGGAATGATCAACGGCTACTTCGGTCCCCGGCTGCTGAATCCCGTTGGATTCACCGAGCATAAAGTCGATCAGGCATGGATCGTCGCGCGAGGCAAGGAGATCGCTCAGGAGCGAATCGACCGGGCCTATGAACTTGTCAGGGAAAAAGGCGTGACTTTCCATTATGGCCAGGCGGGCGCGGATGATTTCGACGAGAACGCGACCAAGGAACAGTTGCGGGATTATTTGGTCGTTCTCGACCTGGTGGACGAATTTAAGGCCGACTGTGTCGGTTGGCAGTATCAGTTGGGGCTGATTCCGCTTCGGCCGCCGTCCGATTTCGCCGAGGGGCTGTTGAATTCGGCCTGCCGGCCGGAATCGAACGGGGATACGATCGTCACCTCCACGGAAGCAGATCAGGGCAATCTCATTCCGATGGAGCTGATGAAGCGGCTGCTGAAAGCCAAGGGATTGCACCAGGCGGTCATGTTCCACGACGTTCGCTGGGGGGGCGAACACGAGGGGAAATTCGTTTGGGTGCTCTTGAATTCGGGCTCGTGCAGTGCCTATGCGTTCAATCATAATCCCGACACGCTCGAAGGCGTGCATTCTTACCGGCAACCGGCCGGGTACTTTCCGATGCCCGGAGGAACGTTCACGGGCGAAAGCCTGCCGGGAGCGGTTACCTGGTCCCGCGCCTACATCAAGCAGGGACAGCTGTGGATGGACGTCGGCCGGGGCGACGTTGTCCGGCTCCCGGAAGAAAAGCGCGAAGCGTGGTGGGCGGGTACAACTCGGGAGTGGCCGCTGATGGCAACGGATTTGCACATTTCCCAACAGACGCTCATGGCCCATTACTTAAGCAATCATGTGGCGGTAGCCTATGGAGACGTTTTTGAGGAAATGGTGGCCCTCAGCCAGCGGCTTGGATTCAAAGTGCGGATTCTGGGGTAGTTGAGGAATATCGGCAGATAACGGTTGACTTAAGTTGTCCGTTTTAATAGGGTTTCTTGAGAATCAATTCGAAGACAACCTTCAAATTGATAGGGTGCTAAGCCTTAAGATCAATTCTAAACATTCAGTTTCAATATCTTCGATACCTGCGATTCAATCTTGCGGCGGGAATCCGGACCGACTTCTGTTTCTGGAGGAATTTCTGATTTTGCTCGACCTGGTGATTAGTGCTTTACGATGAGCGGGCGCGCGTGTAGAATCGCGCTCAATTGTCCGGCGGGAAGGATCGTTCCAAGGCGTCACCATTCTTCAATCAGGGAGTGATGAAATGCAGCGGTGGCTGTTCCTGCTATGGTCAACCGTGGCCCAGAAAATCCTGATGGCACTTACGGGCCTGGCCTTGATCGGCTTTGTCGTCGTTCACCTGCTTGGGAATTTCGCCTTGCTCCAAGGAGGCGATGCATTCAACTCTTATGCTCACTTTCTTGAGAGCTTCGGCGGATTGTTGATCGTGTCGGAATTGGGTCTGATTGCCCTTTTCGCGCTGCACGTCATCACCGCGTTGACCGTGACCCTGGCCAACCGCAAAGCGCGGGGAAAGCCGTATATCCTGAGTGACAACGCGGGGGGAGCGAGCCGCAAAACGCTCTCATCGCGGACCATGATTGTTACCGGCGTGGTGCTCTTCCTTTTTATCGTGATTCACGTTTGGATGTTCAAATACGGCCCGGGAGAAGCGCAAGGCTACCGGACGGAGATCAACGGCGTTGAAATGCGCGATCTTCACCGCTTGGTCGTGGAGTCCTTCAAGAATGGATGGATCTCTGCAGGATACGTCGCCGTGATGGTTTTCCTGGGATTTCATCTTCGCCACGCGTTCTGGAGTGCTTTTCAATCGCTGGGCATTCATCACCCCAAGGCCACACCGCTCATTTACGGCGCGGGGGGGGTCCTGGCCGTGGCGCTGGCCGCGGGATTCCTCATGCTTCCCATCTGGATTTACTTTGCAGGAGGCGGCGTATGACGCTCAACGCCAAGATTCCCAGCGGGCCGCTGGAACGCAAGTGGGACATTCACAAGGCTCAGCTGCGACTGGTCAGTCCGGCCAATAAACGAAAGCACCGGCTGCTGGTCGTGGGCACGGGTCTGGCCGGAGCTTCGGCCGCCGCGTCTTTGGCGGAGCTGGGCTACACCGTCCAGGCCTTCTGCATTCAAGACTCGGCGCGGCGGGCCCACAGTGTTGCCGCGCAAGGCGGAATCAACGCATCCAAGAACTATCAGAACGACGGGGACAGCGTCTGGAGGCTTTTCTACGACACGCTCAAGGGGGGGGATTTTCGCTCGCGGGAAGCCAATGTTTACCGGCTGGCCCAATTGAGCATGGATATCATCGATCAGTGTGTGGCGCAGGGCGTGCCGTTTGCCCGGGAATATGGAGGATTGTTGGCCAACCGCTCCTTTGGCGGCGCGCAGGTTTCGCGAACCTTCTACGCGCGCGGAGCGACGGGGCAACAATTGCTCTATGGAGCGTACGGGGCCTTGATGCGGCAGGTCCACGCGGGGCAGGTGGAGTTGTTTCCGCATCGGGAGATGCTCGATCTGGTGCTCGTCGATGGGCGGGCGCGCGGAATCATTTGCCGCGACCTGCACACCGGGGAAATCGAGCAATACAGCGGAGACGCCGTATTGCTCTGCACGGGAGGGTATTCGACCGTTTATTACCTTTCGACCAACGCCGTGAACAGCAATGCGTCCGCTCTCTGGCGCTGTTACAAAAAGGGGGCGCTATTCGCCAATCCCTGCTTCACCCAGATTCATCCCACCTGCATCCCGGCTTCGGGCGAAGGGCAGTCGAAGTTGACCCTGATGAGCGAAAGCCTTCGCAATGACGGACGCGTATGGGTACCAAAGGACAAGGGAGTCTCAAGACCGCCCTGCGAGATTCCCGAAGCGCAACGCGACTACTTTCTGGAACGTAAGTATCCTGCGTTTGGAAACCTGGTTCCGCGGGATATCGCTTCGCGCAGCGCCCGGGAAGTCTGTGACGAGGGTCGAGGCGTCGGTGCGACGGGGTACGCAGTCTATCTCGACTTCCGGGATGCGATCAAGCGGTTGGGCCAAGATGTGATAACCGAGCGCTACGGGAATCTGTTCGAAATGTATGAGGAGATTACCGACGAGGATCCCTACAAGGTCCCCATGCGGATTTATCCCGCGCCCCATTATACAATGGGCGGTCTTTGGGTCGATTACAACCTTATGAGTACGATACCCGGATTGTTCGTGTTGGGAGAGGCGAATTTCTCGGACCACGGGGGCAATCGCCTGGGTGCCAGCGCTCTGATGCAGGGCCTGTGCGACGGCTACTTCGTGATTCCCTATACGATCGGCGACTATTTGGCCGACGGCGATTTGTCGCCGGTGACGACGAGCGATCCGGCTTTCGGTCAATGCACTTCACAGGTGGAGCAGGAAATCCGCCGATTGCTGGACGTAAAGGGCGAGAAAACGGTGCTCGACTTCCATCGCCAACTGGGTCGGATCATGATCCAGGAAGTTGGCATGTCGCGCAGTGAAACGGGCCTGAAGAAGGCCATCGAGGAAATTCGCCGGCTGCGGGAAGAATTCCGCCGCAACGTCCGCATTCCGGAGAATCAACGCACGCTGAACAAGAACCTCGAAATGGCCGCCCGCGTTGCCGATTATCTCGAGCTGGGAGAACTCATGGCTCTGGACGCGCTGCACCGCAAGGAGTCTTGCGGCGCTCATTACCGGCAAGAGTATGTTACCCCGGAGGGAGAGGCGGCCCGCAACGATGAAGACTATGCCTATGTCGCGGCCTGGCAGTACGGCGGGCGGGATCAACGCCCGGTGGTTTTCAAGGAGTCGCTGAGTTTTGAAAGCGTCCAGATGGCCCGGCGCAGTTATAAGTAAGAATTCGTAACGCGCCCCCGGGCGAAAGAATCGACCGAACCGAGGGAGTCCGATCCAATGCAGAAGACGATGGCCTTCAAACTGCGAATCTGGCGGCAAGCCGGGGCCGATCGTCCCGGCAAGCTGGTCGACTATGCGGTGCGTGAGATCTCACCCGACATGTCATTTCTCGAAATGCTGGACGTTCTCAATGAGGACCTCGCCAGGGAAGGGAAGGAACCGGTCGAGTTTGAAAGCGATTGCCGCGAGGGCATCTGCGGAACCTGCGGCCTGGTGATCAACGGCGTGGCGCACGGCAAAAACAACCGCTCGACGACCTGCCAAATGCGCATGCGCCAGTTTGAGGACGGATCAACGATCACGGTGGAGCCGTTTCGGGCGAAGGCCTTTCCGGTGGTCAAGGACCTGGTGGTCGACCGCTCGGCGCTGGATCGGTTGATCGCCCAAGGCGGCTATGTCTCGGTCAACACCGGCTCGGCTCCAGACGCCAATGCCGTGCCGATTTCGAAAGACAACGTCGAGAATGCGTTTGACTCCGCCGCCTGCATCGGTTGCGGCGCGTGCGTCGCCGCTTGTCCAAACGCCTCGGCGTCCCTCTTCGTGGCCGCCAAGGTGTCCCAGTACACCTTCCTGCCGCAAGGCCGCGTAGAGCGCGAAGAGCGGGTGCTTCGAATGGTTGAGTACATGGATCGGGAGGGCTTCGGCAATTGCTCGAACCATGCCGAATGTGAAGCCGTTTGCCCGAAACAAATCTCGATCGCCAATATTGCTCGAATGCGTCGGGAATACTTGCGCTCGGCGATCCTTGGCTGAGAGCCCCCAATCTCGAGGGTCTTCCATCGCCAAGGCCCATTCTCTTGAATCCTCCAGAACTCACCGGCTGTCATGAGCCTTGATTAGCTATCAAGGTTCCTTCGTCAAACTTATATATAGCAGACGGTTATATTCGTAGAAGATTCATCTGAAAAAGGGAAGCGGGAGGGATAACGGCCTCAAAAACCTCCAGATGACAGTCCTGAGATAGCCCAATGTGTGCGCATAAGATATATTATGTAAACAATCAGCGTTAATCAAACATCGCCTGTCTATCGTTCCTAAGAAGACTGGAATGGAATATTCAGAACGTATTCACCTGGCGGGTCTTCCCGCAAGCCGAAGAAAAAAGCTCGACCCCATGAAATTGCCCGTTGATGCGATTTGCTGGCGGCCGCCGACGCTTCAAATCTTCCGGACGTTCACGGCCTGGGGCCCCTTTTGGCCCTGAGTGATCTCGAACTCCACCTTGTCATTCTCTTGGAGCGACGCATAGCCGTCTGTCTTGATCTCGGATCGGTGGACAAAGACGTCATCGCCGCCCTCACGGGAGATAAAACCATAGCCTTTTGAATCGTTGAACCATTTCACCGTGCCATTCACCACGGGAAAACACCTTCCTTCGGTGGCAGTATTTGAGGATTCGAAGCCGCGATTGAGGACCGGCCCAGAGATCCCGGGAGAACATCACACTCAGGCGAGTCGTGAAGAATCCCTCCGAGAGGTGCTCTCGCTCGACCTTCGCTCCCAATTTCGACGCGAAGCGAATCTTCAGCCACAAGTTGAGATTTTATGTAGGCAGACGATGATGTCAAGTTATTTTCACCATTTGGCAGGGTATTCGGCAAAGGAGTAGCGAAAGACTGTCGATTGGGAGATAAACGTTGGTTTGGGGTAACCGGCGGACCGACGCCCGGCTCGGCCGGTCAACGAGGGGCGAGATTTCGAGCGGCCGCGCGCGCCGAGCGTGCCCTCAAGAGCTTCAGGCAGAGGATTGGGGCTCGGTTGTCAACGCCCAAAGCAGAGCGGCGATCCAGCCAAGAAAGGTCCAACCAAGAAAGACATTCAAGGCAAGAATGGCCAGAAGTTTGCTTTTGTGGTTGGTGGCGGCGAAAAACGTGGGGAGAAAATAGAGAAAACCGCCAAGAATAAAACATATGACGCCGGAGCCGATGAGCAAGCTGAGCTTCATGGTTCGCATGTATTCCAGCAGAGGTTGTGTGGGATATTGCAGGGCTTCCCCCAACGTGTTCTCGACCGGAATCGGGTTTCGTCGAAGCGCGAAAAAGACCGCTGTGAGGGCTACAAGCAGGATACCTGTAGCGATTAAGAGAATGATTCTCTCTTTGCGTTGCAATCGCATCGAAGCCCCTCCCTTGCTGGGACTCAGGCTGGAGTCAAGTTGCCTGGAAGATCCTTACTTGAAACCAACAGAGCTTAGGTTAATCGCCAAAGGCCGGAATGTAAAGTCTTTTCCGCCTTCAAGCGGGGACAAGGAAAGAAGCCCCCGTCGGGAGGATTTTGGACCGGCTCAGGACCTGTTTACGATCGGGCAATTCCCTGCCCCCCCCTTCAAAAACCGGAAATGGAAGAGGGTGGATTGAACCGAAAACCGATTGCCTCCGGGTGACAGGCTGGGGTACAATTTAATTTCCTGGGATGCTCTTTTCCAATTCTCTGGCGCCGGGGCTGAGCGAGCCGCGGGGCCGAGGCGAAAGGCGATTCGGCGATGCGCATACGACAATTGATTGGCAGAATCAAATACGGCAAGCCTTTGATTATCGTTTCGGGCCTGCCTCGATCGGGCACTTCAATGCTGATGAGGATGCTTGAAGCCGGTGGCCTGGAAGTCATCACCGACCGTATCCGCGGGGCGGATGAGGACAATCCAACGGGCTATTTCGAGCTTGAGCAGGTCAAAGATCTCGACAAAAACAAGGACAAAACCTGGCTTCGCCAGTTCAGGGGCAAGGCAGTCAAAATCATCTCATTCTTGCTTAGTGATTTGCCGAAGGATCTCAACTACAAAGTCATTTTCGTGCTTCGGGACCTCTCGGAGGTCATGGCGTCCCAAAACAGGATGCTTGCGCACCGGGGTGAACCGGTCGACACAAGTCGCGACGAGCAGATGGCTGCGAACTACACACGGCACTTGAGGAAGGTAAAGTACCTTCTCGATCGAAGCCCGAGGATCGATGTCTTCTATGTGAATCATCAGGACGTTCTGCGCGAGCCCAAGCGACAGGCTTGCCGAATCCGCAGTTTTCTACGACGCCGACTGGACGTGGAGGCTATGGCGGCGGCGGTAAATGCGGACCTTTATCGAAACCGGGGACCGGCAGCTGCGGAGTCCACCCCGCCGGGCTGAAATTTGGCCTCGGGCCAGCGGAAGCCGAACGAGACTTAAAAGGAAAACCCCTGGCTTGTCTGTCCAGAGGTTTTCAGTTTCCAAGATAGGATAATGTCGAAGTTCCTCAAGCGCTTGATGCCGGACGGGCGTTCAGCGGTTAACCCATTCGGGATTTGAGTTCTTTGCCCGGCTTGAAAGCCGGCACCTTCCTGGCTTTAATCTTGATGGTTTCCCCGGTTTGGGGATTTCGTCCGGTGCGCGCCTTTCGCTTGCGCACCAGAAACGTCCCGAAGCCGACCAGCGTCACGGGTTCTTTCTTCATTCCTTTGGCGATGTTATCCAGCACCGATTTGATGGCGGCGGCGGCGGCACGCTTGCTCAGATTGGTATCCTTGGCCACCTTTTCAATAAGTTCCCCCTTATTCATTCCCCAGTTCACCTCCTTCTTCAGTATGTTTCAGAAGCCTATGAAATGGCCGATCTGCAGAGTCATTTCGCCGTAAGCGGTCGAGGCACCGGCTGGGCGTCGGGCAGCATTTCCATCTCGGCTGTTTGCTCGAACCGCCGAACGAAATCATTGACCTCGCTGCGGCGGGCGAATTGCGCCGAGGCTTGAATCTCGGACAGCCTCAGATCATCGGCGCTTTCCACACCGTCCGGGCCGAGGGAGCGAATTTCGTATAGGATTTCGGGAGCGTCCAGCCATTGATACTGATAGAGCCGGCCCCAGGGATCGCTCAGAAACTCTTCGGTGCAATAGGGCCCGCGCCACGAGGTGCTTTCCTGCAACGCCGTCGGCGGAGCAAGCAACGCCTGCAATCCTTCATCCTCGGTGGGAAAACGGCCCGTGTGGCAGCGAAAAGCCAGGAGGAAGAAGGCGTAGGCGTTGAGAACCGTCTTGGCCTTTTCCTCCGCATCGAGACCCTCAAGAATCTCGCCGGGTTCTTGCCCGACTTGGGGCCCCGCGAGCGGGGGCGGCGTGGAAGCCGTGCTCGCCGCCTGGTTGGCAGACTTCGAGCATGCGGCCAGGATCGTTGCGGCGAAAATCAAAACGATGATGGCGCTTGCGACGCGAGCCCTCGAAACGAGGTTGTTCAACCTTCCCTCCACTGTCGCGCGGGCATTTTGAAAGCGCGCAAAAGTCCCAACTGTGAAAGTAACCCTACAATCAACAACAGCGGGAAAGCCCAGTAAAACCGGGTTGATATCGTGATTAAACTTGAACCGAACAGGGATGTCAAGAGAATAATCAAGTGCTTGTGAAGCGCGACACACAGAAAACCGAGCAGAGCCGCGGCGATCAACTCGCCCCAAGGGGACTGCGCCAGCGGGCCGAGACGCTCCATCCATTGGGCCGCGGGCGGCCATTGGTCCAGCCAATGAATCTTGAGCGCCGCACCGCAAATGGCCCCGAAAACGAAGGCCAGGAGATAGTAGAGCTTGAGAAAAATGCGCATATTGAGAAGGCCGACCAGAATGGCGACCCCGGCCACGATCCAAGGCACGTAAGATTGGATCGCAGGTTGCTGTCGACTCAACAGGAACAGGAACGTATAGCTGACAATCGCGCCGATGGCACAACCCATCAGAAAACCGACCAATCGAATTCCGGCGCGATAAAGACTCCACCCGCCGAACAAGAGAAGCGTTCCGGCCATCACCGAAACGACCAGGTTGAGCTGAGGCTCCATTAGGTGAAAATCCGTTCGCGGTCTTCGCCCGTCTCATCGGTCCGCAAGGTTTCCAGGCGAAGGAGGTTTTCCTGCACTTCCGGATCATCCGGTCGCATTCGGGCCACGCGCTTCCAAGCTTCAAGCGCCTCGGGCAATCGGCCCTGCCGCTCGAGCGCCAAGGCCAAACGAACGTGCGCGGAGAACTGATAAGGCGCCATTCGGATCAACGCCTCATAGCATTGAACGGCCTCCTTGTGCCGCTTTTGCCCGTCGTACAAAGTCCCCAGCACGAGCAAAGCCTGCTGGCACGTCGGCTCGACTTTCAACACCTCGAGCAACAGCGTTTCCGCCTCATCGGATCGCTCGGTTTGAAGGCGGAGGTGCGCCAGGTTCACCTTCGGCCGAACGTCGTCAGGCATCAACTCCAAGGCTCGGCGATAGGCTTGCTCGGCCCCTTGGCGGTCGCCCGATCGATGGCACGTCGCGCCTAATTCAAACACGGCTTCATAATAATCCGGGTCTAATCGCAAGGCCTCTTCCAGCAATCGCCGGGCGTCGGAAAATCGGTTCGTTTGGTTCAGCAACTGGCCGCAACAGTAAAGCACGATAGCGGAAGCGGGCCCGGTCGCGAGGTGCTTTTGGAGTTCCCCCAGGGCGGCGTCCAAATCCCCGCGTTGCTGGAGCACGCGGGCCAGGGCGAGGATGACCACTTCGTTGCCCGGATGCTTGCGGGCCAGTTCTTGAAGCGTTGCCCGGGCCGTATCGAGACGTCCTTGTTCAATCAGCTCAGCCACGCGGCTCAGCGTTTCCTCCAGCGCCGGTGCGGCGGCCGCAGGTGTCGAAGGTTTCCATAAGCTCTCCTCCTCAGCGCTCTCGCCAACCGGCTGAAGGGGGTTTCGGAGCATCTCATTGATTCCCCGCCGCGCTCCACTGTGCGAAGCATCCTGCTCCAGGCAGCGGCCGTAATACGACTCCGCCTTCGCATACCGGCCCTGGGCCCGGTGGATTTCTCCCAATAGGTAATTGGCTTCCGCGCACGCGGCGGGATGCTTGAGCACTTTGCGAAGCAGTCTTTCCGCCCGGCCGTATCGGCCACGGTCGCATTCGACCCGGGCGCAGGCCAATTTCACTTGGGGATCAAATTCCAGCGCCTGATCCAGCTGTCCAATCACCTCGGCGGCTTCTTCGGTTCGGCCCAGCCTCCGCAGCACTTCACCTAAAAGATGATACGCGTCGAAAAAATCGGAATTCAGATCGATCGCCCGCTGCAAATAGGCCAGCGCCAGTTGAAGCCGGCCGCTGGCGAGACTTTGTCTCGCTTTTTCGTAACACTCGAAAAAGGACTCGTCCATGCCGCTATCCGTCCCACTCAAATCGAGCCGCCTCGGCCGTCCGGCCGCGTTCAAGCTCCTGAAGGTTCGGCCCACGCTCGGACCGCTTCGCGCTCGTTGGTGAAGATCCGATAATCCGGTTTCGCTTCTTGGGTCCATTCCGCCACGCGCTGCTCTTCCGAAGGCGAGCCGATCAGAAAGCCGACGTGGAGATGATATTCTTCCACCATTCTCGGCAAGGCGGAAAAAACCCGCTGAGCGTAGGGACCTACAGCGCCTACCTGGCGCACGTCGAACAGAAGATGGTGTCGGCAGGCGACAGCCTGCCTGACCGCATCCTCCAATACGTCATCCCGATCGATTCGCCCCGCCAGACGCACCAAAGTCAAATTGCCATACTCGCTGGTTCGCTGAAGACCGATTTGGTCGGCAAGCAGGGTATAAACTTGGGGCGTATCCGGATCCGCCGCCGCCACGGGAATCACTTCCGATTCTCTCAACCGCTCCGCGGCCGCCTGCGGAACGAAAATCGGCAGCCAATGCTCGATCGACCGCAGGGCCCGGCACAAGATTTCCGCGCGAGAATCGGTCGCGAAATCCCCCCAAAGCAACAACGCATCAAACGCCCGGTACAGAATCTGCTTCTCAACAACTTCGGGATCGCTGCAAATCTCGACGAAGTAGCCGAGCTGTTTCAGCTGGCTGGAAAACGAATGAAGCATCTCCGGATCTTCAGTCGCCAGAAGAATCCTTCGGCCCGGGCGAAGGGAGATCGCCACCGCATTCAGAAGATCGTCCCGATCGACCGGCTTTTGGAGAACGCGAATCACTCCCGATTTTGCAAGCCGCAGTTCAAGATCCGCATCGACGAATCCCGACACGACGACAAAGGGCAGCTTTCGCAAGTGCGGATGCTCATGCGCTTTCTCGATCACCGCGATTCCATCGAGCTGCGGCAAATGCAAATCCAACAACAAGAGATCAACCGGAACGTTCAAGAGTGTTTTGACGGCCTGAGGACCATCCATCGCGGTATCGATCTGGTAGCCTTCATCTTCCAGGATTTTCTTCAGCAAAATCTGGACGTACTGCGTATCTTCCGCAATGAGAATCCGTGCCATAGGCTCTCCTGAGTCCCGGCGATGTCACCGGACATTCTCTCGATCCATGCGCTTGCCTGAATCAGCCGGAGACCGCTCAATCGTGCATCGGCACACAACCGGCCCGCGCGCGGGGCTGACCGCGCCCCCCCCAACTTACGCTTGGGAAGCTCGCGCCGCAACGTTTTTACTTCGTTCGATCGATTGCAGGGCCAGATAGTTTTCCCCGAACTTATCCAGGTTTCCCAGCTCGGTATCGAATTGATCGAAATGCCCCTCCTCGTCGACCACCAGGTCCTCGAAGACTTTCTTGGATACCGAGTCGGCATTGGCCGCACACTCATTGGCCCACACGTTGTACTCCCGAGCGCTCTCCTGTTCCATCTGTTTGGCTAGGTTGAGCATCTCGCGAACCTGCTGAATCTTGTGCACCTCTCCGGCCGCTTTCATCTCGACTTCGCCTTTGAGAAAGAGAATCCGCTCGGCGAGCCGCTCCACGTGTAACATCTCGTCAATCGCAGTTCGCTTGAACAAATTGGCCAGCAGATCAAAGCCCTGATCGTCACAGTGAAAATGAAAATACATGTACTGATGCACCGCCTGCAACTCGTCGGCGACCGCCTTGTTCAACAGCTCAACACTCTTCTCATGCATTCGATTTCGACCTCCCTTTGTTTAAAATACCGATTCTATCGGACTTCGAAAAACTTACCTTTCGGAGCGTTGCAGACCGAGCAACGCTCTTCGGGCGCTCCGCCCACGGTGTTTCCACAGACGGCACACACGTAGATCTTGGCTTCGGGCAAATCCCCCCCCGACTGGACGGCTTGAGCCGCCGCGCGGTAAAGGCCGTCATGAATCTCTTCCACTGCCATGGCATATTTGAAGCTGCTCTCGGCTCGTTTGTGGCCTTCTTCCCGAGCCGTGTGCAGGAAGGGAGGATACATCTTTTTGTATTCGTATTCTTCTCCAGCAATAGCCTCTTGGAGATTTTCCGCCGTGCCTTTGATTCCCCCCAGCGCCCGCAAATGGGCATGTGCGTGAACGGTTTCAGCGGCGGCGACGGCACGAAACAGCCTCGCAACCTGCTGAAATCCATCTTCTTCGGCTTTCTTGGCAAAAGCGCTGTATTTGCGGTTGGCCTGGCTTTCTCCGGCGAATGCTTCTTGCAGGTTTTGATCGGTCTTACGGGACATTCTTCCTCCTTGATTGCAGATAATCTGGCGCGCGCGGGAAACAACCCGAAACTCTCCCACCTCAGGCACATTGTCGGTAATCGTAAGTTGAGCGTCCCACCGGTGTCAAGCTCCCGATCCGAGCATACGCACACGCGGGGACGCGCTGTCCCTGCCCCGGCCCGGCCACTCCCCCTATCGGGCAGACCGTGGGGCAATGAAGGGACATCCTTCATCCTGAAAGGGAGACGGCAACGGGGCGGCTCTCAAGCAAGGCCAAGGTTGGCTTCCTCGAGCCCCCCCCCGCCCCCAGCTCTCCCAATGGGAAAAATGTCCTTGACAGCACCCCTGGGGTCCGATATAAGTCTTCTTTTGTATCGGATGCCACTCGACTTGGAGCTGGCACCATTACGCGGTCGAACGGCGCGTCCAAACGATCTGGCGCGTCGATCTTCATGCTTGGCGGGTGGCTGGTGGTGTAATGGTAGCACAGCGGCCTTTGGAGCCGTTAGTGGAGGTTCGAATCCTCCCCGGCCAGCCAAAAGGCGCCAGAAGTTTCCGATAACGGGAGAATGGTTCTCGGCTGATCGCATCGCCGGCGTATTGACCGGGCCTAATGCGATCCTTCGGTCCACAGCTGAGACAAGGCGCACCTCAAGTGCGTTCGAAGCTGGGGACCTGCTCAAAGAACCATTGGAGTGGGTCTTTTTTGTTGTTTGGCACACGCTCCGGGATTCGGGGCACGGGATGGCCTCGGGAATCCCTCCGGCAGCTTTTTCACAGGCCGGAACTGTTCTCACCGGTGGGAACGACGGCGCGCGATTGGCGATCAAAGTGTATTAACATTCGAAGGGGATAAAAAGAATACGATGGCTAAACCTGCAAAAAGGAAGCAAGCCCCTGAATTTGAAGGTCCGAATGGTCCATTGAAGCTGTTCGCGGGCAACAGCAATCCGGTCCTGGCGAAGAAAATCGCCCGAAAACTCGGAACCCGTCTGGGTAATCTTGAACTGCGGACATTCAGCGACGGCGAAATTTTCGTCAAGATTTGTGAAAACGTCCGAGGCGATGACGTCTTTATCGTAAAGTCACTCGCGCCGCGTCCCAACCACAACCTGATGGAATTGCTGATCATGATCGACGCGGCTCGAAGGGCCTCCGCGAGGCGGATCACCGCCGTGCTACCCTATTTCTGCTATGCGCGCCAGGATCGCAAGGACCAGCCCCGCGTGTCGATCGGGGCGAAGCTGGTGGCCAACTTAATCACGCAGGCGGGTGCCGACCGGGTGCTCTGCATGGATCTTCACGTCGGGCAGATCCAGGGATTTTTTGACATTCCCATGGATCATCTTTTCGCGGCGCCGGTCATGCTCAAGGTAATCCGTCGCCTCAAGTTGAAGAATTTTACCGTAGTCTCTCCCGACACGGGAAGTCTGAAACGATCGCGCGCTTACGCCAAGCAGTTGGACGCTCCCCTGGCGTTCATTGACAAAAGACGCCCCGCGCCCAACGTCGCGGAAGTCTGCCGAATCATCGGCGAAGTCGAGAACCGGGACGCGATGATCGTCGATGACATGGTTGATACCGCCGGCACCTTGACCGAAGCCGCCCGGGCGCTGAAAGCCGCGGGCGCTCGTCGAATCTTTGCTTGTGCCACGCACGCGGTGTTTTCCGGTCCGGCCATTGAGCGGATTGAAAAATCGTGTTTCGACCGGGTGATCGTCACGGATACAATTCCCCTGGGCGACAAAGCGTGCGATAAAATTCAGGTTGTTTCGGTCGGGGAGCTGCTGGCCGATTGCATCCAGCGGATTCATGAGGAAACGACCGTCAGTACACTTTTTGTAAGGACGCAGTACTAAGTTAGGATAAGAATGACGCAGGGAGCGATCGCTCACCCGGCCAAGCGGGCCGGGCGATGATTCTCGACGGAGGAAGTCGTGAAAAAGGCAAACATTACAGTCGAAAAACGAACCGAGAGCGGGAAAGGCGTTGCACGGCGTCTTCGCCGCGCGGGCAGGATTCCCGCCGTGCTTTATGGAAGGGGTTCCGAGCCTCTGGCTTTGAGCGTGGATCAGAAGGAGTTCGTAAACATTCTCCATGGTCAAGAAAGCCGAAACACGCTTATTAGCATTCAGATGGCCAATGGAGGCGATGAGGAGATTCTCTCCTTGCCGAAAGAAATCCAATTTGATCCGGTTCGAGGCGACGTCATTCACGTGGACTTTCAGATGATCCACCTGAATGAGCCGATTCACACGCAGGTTCCACTTCATCTCACGGGCAGCAGTCCGGGCGTGAAGAAGGGCGGCGTTCTGGAGCACCTGATGCGGGAAATCGACGTCGCTTGCCTGCCGATGGATATTCCGGACCACATCGAGGTGGACATATCCGGGATGGAAGTCGGCGATTCATTGAACGTCAGCCAGCTGCAAGTGAGCGAGAAATTCAAGATCCTCAGCGACGGGAATCGAACCCTCGTTCTGGTGGCGGCACCGACGGTCGAGCAAGTGCCAGAGGAAGAAGTCGCGGCCGCCGAGGGCGAGGCCGAACCCGGCGCCGAAGAAACACCGCCCGAGGGCGAAAAGAGCGAATAGCGCGTGCAGGAATCGCCCGGACGCAACGACCGAGAGACTGGCGCGGACCCACTGCTCGTGTTTGGCTTGGGCAATCCGGGCCGCGAATATGAGGAGACTCGGCACAATGTGGGATTTCGCCTGGCGGACGATTTGTGCTCCTTTTGCCGAATTCCGTTGCACGGGACTTCCCGCCACGCCGTATTCGGACAGGGCCGCTGGAAGAACAAGCCGGTGGTTATCGTTAAACCGCTGACGTATATGAATCGATCGGGAGCGGCCGTGAAGGAATTGATGGATCGTTTCAGTTGCGCGCGGGACTCGATTCTGGCCGTTTGCGATGATGCCAGCCTCCCGCTGGGGCAACTTCGATTTCGCCCGGGCGGCAGCTCCGGCGGGCAGAAGGGATTGCAGTCCATTATTGAGCAACTCGGCTCGGACGATTTTCCCCGGCTTCGCTTGGGAATCGGGGGCGCGCCCAAAGCCATGCCGTTGGAAGACTATGTTCTCGACCGCTTCTTGCCGGAAGAGGAACAATCGCTCGAGGACATGATTTGGAAAGCCCGCGACGGCGTCCTTTGCTTGCTGGAATCAGGAGTTTTGGAGGCGATGAATCGTTTTAATCAAAGAATTGCGTTGAAGCTGGAACAGGAAGATCGAGATGGAAAGGCGGAGGAAACTGGAAAAGGAGGAACGGGGGCGTGATCTATTTTCCCATCGTCGCTAGTTTGTTGGCTCTGCTGACCGTGGTCTACTTGACGCGCGACGTTTTGAGCCATGCGGGGGGCGACGAGCGCATGATCGAAATCTCGGGGATGATTCAGACGGGCGCTCGGGCGTTTCTAAAACGCGAGTATCAGTATATCGGTATCTTCGTGGTCGTTATCGCAATCCTCATCTGTATTCCCAAGACGCTGGGCCCGGCAACCGCGGCGGCCTTCGTCGCCGGCGCCCTGGCTTCGGGCATGGCGGGATTCATCGGAATGAGTATCGCCACGCGCGCCAATTGCCGAACAACCCACGCGGCTCAGACCTCAGGATTGAAGGGAGCGCTGGGCGTGGCAGTCTCGGGCGGAGCCGTTATGGGGTTATCCGTAGTCGGCCTGGCACTCTTGGGACTGTGCCTTGTCTACATTCTGGCGGAGGGGCGCTCCGAGATTGTCAACGGCTACGCCATGGGCGCCAGCCTGGTGGCTTTATTCGGCCGATGCGGGGGCGGAATCTATACCAAGGGCGCCGACATGGGCGCCGATCTGGTCGGCAAAGTCGAAGCCGGCATTCCGGAGGACGATCCCCGCAATCCGGCCGTGATTGCTGACAATGTGGGGGACAACGTCGGCGACGTTGCCGGACTGGGCGCCGACCTGCTGGAATCCTTCGTCGAGTCTATTATTGCCGCCATCGCCATTGTCGGCGCCAGCGTCGCCATGACGCATGCGGTTGACACGGTGAAGATGATTCCGCTGATGATCGCCGGTCTCGGAATCGTCGCCTCCATTATCGCCGTTTTTTACGTTAAATTCGTCGGCGCGAAAAATCCTCAAAAGGCGTTGATGATGGGAACGTACCTAGCGGCCTTCCTTACGATCGCCGGGACTTTCTTCTTGCTCTACTACCTGAAAACGGACATCCAGGCGCTTGGCTTCGGCTGGTTGGGCGTTTTTGGCGCAAGTGTCATCGGCATCGTCGCGGGGATAATCGTCGGCTACGTCAGTGAGTACTACACTTCGAGTCATTATAAGCCGGTGCGGAAATTGGCGGAGAATTCACAGAGCGGCCCGGCGATCACTGTGACCGAAGGCATGGCGATCGGTATGCAAAGCACGGCGGTCCCGGTCATCGCCCTGGCTATTTCGATCATCCTCGGATACTACCTGGCGGGCTTTTTCGGCGTGGCCCTGGCAGCCGTGGGGATGCTGGCCACGACCGGAATCGTCGTTACCGTGGACTCTTACGGGCCGATCGCCGATAACGCCGGAGGAATCGCTGAGATGGCCGAACTCGATCCCAGCGTACGGAAGATCACCGACAATCTCGATTCCGTCGGCAACACAACCGCGGCCATCGGGAAAGGATTCGCAATCGGCTCCGCTGCATTCGCCGCGTTGGGCCTCTTGTCGGCCTACGTTACCTCGGTTGAGATCGACGCGGCTTCCGTCAGCCTGACCAACACGAAAGTGCTTGCCGGCCTGCTGGTCGGCGGCATGTTGCCCTTTCTCTTCTCCTCGTGGTTGTTCCGGGCCGTGGGTAACGCCGCCTACAAGATGATTGCCGAAGTGCGGCGTCAATTCCGAGAAATTCCGGGCCTGTTGGAAGGCAAAGCGAAGCCGGATCCTGCCGTTTGCGTGGATATCAGTACCAAAGGAGCGATTCAGGGCATGATGCTCCCGGGCCTGATGGCCATCGTCGTACCGGTGCTTATCGGTTTGATTCTCGGCAAGGAAGCCCTGGCCGGGGTTCTCGTCGGTTCCCTCGTGACCGGATTAATGCTTGGCATCCAGACGGCCAACAGCGGCGGAGCGATGGACAACGCCAAGAAATACATCGAAGAGGGGAACTTCGGAGGGAAAGGCTCGGCCGCCCACAAGGCGGCCGTCGTCGGCGATACAGTCGGCGATCCGCTGAAGGATACCGTCGGCCCGTCGATCAATATTTTGATTAAGCTCATGTCGGTTATTTCACTGGTGATGGCGCCGCTGCTGAAAAGCATTGAGCCATTACTTCGTTAGATCATACTGACACCGCGCTGAGGCTCCAGGCTTCAGCGAAGGTGATTCCAGAAGGGAGACTCTCCCTGTTCCGGGGCAACCAAGCGCCTCGGAGCCGAACGACCGGAGGGAGGTGAAAGAAAAGAATGCCCAATAAGCGCGTGTACGAGATTCTCTATATCATCAACCCGACGCTGACGGAGGAAGAAATCGATCAGGTCCATACCCTGATTCAGGAAACCATCAATTCCTCGGAAGGTGTCGTGCGCCGGGAGGACAAATGGGGCAAACGCCATTTGGCCTATGAAGTCCAGAAGTTCCGGGAAGGGTTCTACGCTTTGATCGAGTTCGATGGCACCGGTGAAACCGTAAAAGCCCTCAAGGACCTGTTCCGCGTCGAGTCGCGAGTGATTCGGCAATTGATCACCGCGGTGCCGAAAGCTCGTTTTGAGGAAGAGAAACGCAAGGCCAAAGTGGCGGCCAAGCGAGCGGATGAGGCGAAGAAGAAGGCCGAGGCGGAAGCGGCTCGACAGCAGGCTGAGGCGGAAGCGGCGGCGGCGAAGGCCGAAGCCGATCGACAGCAGGCCGAGGCGGAAGCGGCGGAAGCAGCAGCGGCGACTGAGACCGAGGCTGCGGCGGGCGCCGAAGCGGTTCTGCCACCGGCGGCGGAAGCGCCCAGTGACAAGCAAAATGAAACGCCCAGCAACTAAAGGAGCGCAAACATGTTAAACCGCGTGATCTTAATCGGGCGTCTTGTGGCCGATCCCGAATTTCGGGTCATTAGCAGCGGGATTCCCGTGGCGAATTTCCGAATCGCGGTCGATCGGAACTTCAAGAACGCCCAAGGCGAGATTGAAACCGACTTCATTACAGTCGTGGTCTGGCGCAAGCAGGCGGAAATCGTTAGCAAGAATCTTCAAAAAGGCCGCCTGGTCGCCGTTGACGGCCGGTTGCAGATTCGCCAGTACCAAAACTCGGAAGGCCAAAATCGTACGGCGAGCGAAGTGGTTGCCGACCGAGTGCAGTTTCTCGATCGTCCCCGTTCGGCACAGTCCGGGGACTCCGGCAGTTACGACCAAACAACGCCTCCGCCGGGTTCGGGTGAGGATTCCCCGGCCTCGGATCAGGCGGGCGAGGATCTTCCCTTTTAGGTGCGCCAGGGAAGATCCGCGAGCGACAGGGTCGAGCGTCTGCTTGAAGGCCGGGAGGCAACGGCCTGGAATAAACGGTAGAAACCCGAGCGGCATGGCGTCGGTCGATTGCCCTCGGAAGTTGAAGAGACCCCAAGGCAAGCGCACAGGGTGCGCCTTGAGAAGATTGTTGGCAAGGGAGATTAAGTTAGATGACTGCGGAAAAACGCAACAGTGGCCCCCCGATGCGGCGGCGAAGAAGACCTCGAAGATTCCCTCGGCGGAAGATTTGTCGCTTTACCAAGGAGGGAATTCTTCACATTGATTATAAGAATTATCGGCTGCTGCGCGAGTTTGTCACCGAACGCGGCAAGATTATTCCCCGTCGGATTACAGGCACCAGCGCCAAGTACCAGCGAATGCTGACTCGGGCCATCAAGATGGCTCGGGAGATTGCGCTACTGCCCTATGTGCGCCGATAGCGGATTTCAGAGTTGAGGGAGAAAGATGCCAAATCACAAGTCGACCTGGAAACGGTTGCGGCAGGACAAGATTCGTTATGCCCGCAACGTATCCGAAAAATCTCGTCTGCGAACGTTCATTAAGAAGGTTCGTCTGGCGGCCAGTCAAGGGGACGTCGAAACAGCGCGTCGCGAGCTTCAGCGGACCCTTCCGCTGCTGGACCGTGCCGCGAAACGGCGGACGATTCATCCGCGGGCGGCGGATCGCAAGAAGTCCCGCTTGCAGCGCCTCGTTAACAAGCTGGGACGCTGAACGGGCCTGCGGATTGCCTCAGGCGCCGCGTGCTTCGAATTCAACGGAGTCGGCCGGTCTAGCCCGCCGTGGCCCCTGAGCTTCGCGAGCAGCCGCTTTCGCTTTCCGGGCGAAAAGGGTGAGCTGGGTCTCGCCCTTTTTGAGTTTCTGAGCGGGGTGAATCTGACGTGAGCGAGACACGGGCGGACGTGGTCGTTGTAGCGGCCGGAGTAAGCCGGCGCATGGGGGGCGGACGAAACAAGGTTTTTCGTCGCCTGCAGGGCAGGCCTTTGCTTCAATACACCTTGTCCGCCTTTCAGTGTGCCCCCCAAGTGCGCCGGATCGTCGTCGTGACGCGCGAGGAAGACCGGCCGCCGCTGGACGCCTTGATTCAAGAAGCGGGCTTGTCCAAAGCGGCCGGCCATTACGCCCCCGGCGGGGCAAGCCGGGCGGACTCCGTGCTGTCCGGTTTGGCCTATCTGCAGCAGGCCGGAGCGCCATCGTGGGTGCTCGTGCAGGACGCCGCCCGGCCTTTTGTCCGACATGCGATGATTCAGGGCAGTTTGGAGGCCGCCAGGCGAACCGGCGCGTCCGTCGTTGCGATTCCGGTGCGCGACACCGTCAAAGAGGCGGGCGAGGAGGCTCTTCTCGTCCGGACACTCGACCGGCGGCGCTTATGGCAGATCCAGACGCCTCAAACCTTCCGGTTTGACCTGCTCTGGGAAGCGTATCAGAGAATTCCTCCGGGAGATCGCTCGGGCTGGACTGATGACGCCATGGTGCTTGAGGCGCAAGGCGTTTACGCGGCAATTGTCCCCGGCGACTGGACCAACCTCAAAATCACCACGCCCGAGGATTTGCTTTGGGCCGAAATGATCCTCGAGCGGCAGCCTTTTTCTCCTTAAGAGGAGCTGATTTAATGCCGAGCGGACAACCGATCATTTTGCACCCCCCGGCCAAGATCAACCTCTTTCTTGACGTCGGCTCGCTCCGCGCGGACGGATTTCACGATCTTGTCTCCATTCTGCAAAGCATCGAGATTCGGGACCGATTGTTGATTCAGCCCTCAACGTCGGGACAATTCTCCTTAAGCGTCAAAGGTTCCAGCGTGCCCGACGGGCCGGACAATACCCTCTGGAAAACCTTTCAATTATTTCGAGAGATTCAACCCGAAGTCCCTTCCATACAGGCGAGTTTAGAGAAAAAGATTCCTTCACAAGCAGGATTAGGGGGCGGAAGTTCGGACGCCGGGGTGTTCTTGCGTTTCCTTTGGGAAACCTACGCACCGCAAATCCCCCGCTCGGCTATGGTGGCCCTTGCCGCTTCAGTCGGTTCGGACGTGCCATTCTTCCTCGATGGCGGGACTTGCCTGGTGGAGGGTCGGGGCGAACGCGTCACTCCCCTGCCCGGTCTGCCACCACGCCCCGTATTGATCGTCCATCCCGGCGTTTCGGTCTCGACAGCCGATGCATTTCGAGCGCTGGATGCCACTCGGAATCGCGAGCACCCGCCGGTCGAACCCGTACAATCGGCAATCGAGAAAGGGGAATGGAAGTTGGTGCTTCGGGCCTTGCATAACAGCTTTCACGAGGCGGTCTTTCCCGCGCATCCCTTGCTTGCGGAGATTCATGCGTTCTGCCTGAACCAGGGATTCCCCGCTTGCCTATTGTCGGGCAGTGGATCCAACCTGTTTGTATTCGGCTCAAGCGACCTGAACCATCTCGCTCGGAAGGTCCGCGAGCACTTCCCCGGCGTCGCCACCACGTTGACGCAAACGGCCGAAGGATTATAGAACCAAGTCGATTGTGAAAGAGGAAGATCCGGGAAAAGCGGCTCTTACGGCTCGTTTTCCGCTTCCAAGGCTTCCTCAATGGCCTGCGAGCCGCCCAGCTGTTTCTGAAACAGGAAGAAGACCGCTCCCCCCAAAAGAACCGCAAACCATAGCGTACAGAGGCGAATCAGGATCGTGGCCGATGCAGCGTAGGCTTTCGACAAGCCGACGATTTTTATCAGCAAGCCCGTGATCGACGCTTCGGTCAGCCCCAGGCCTCCCGGGAGAAATGCGATCGCGCCGAGAATCGTCCCGACGGAGTAAATGAAAAAACAAGCCCCCAAGGGAACAACTTGCCCCAGCGCATGGCAGGTCAAATAAAACGCGAACACCTCGCATGACCACGACGGGACACTGATCGCCACCGCCCAGAGCAACCGCTTCGGGGTAATGAGCTCCGCGATGCTTTCGTAAGCCGTGCTCAGTTTGGGGCCGAACCGCCCCAGGGCCGGCACTTTGCCGAGAACACCCAACGCCCAAAGGGAAAAGGGGCGAATGCCAATCAGGATACAGAAGACTACGATCAGCGCAAAGGTGACAAGCACGGCCAGCAAGATGGTCCGCTCTTGGGTGAACCCGGAGATGCCGATTAAAGTCATCACCATGAATGCCAGCAGATCGGTGATTCGCTCGGCGACGACAATCGGCGCCGTGCGGCTCACTCGCACGCCCGTCAAGTCTTTAATAAAAACCGACTTCAGGACTTCGCCCAGCTTGCCCGGCGTGATGGCCATGATAAAACTCGACAGAAAAACAGCAAAGCCGACCAGCGGCTGGATGGAGATATCGAGAACGCGAAGATAGTAGTGAAACTTGACGTATCGCAGGACATAGTTCAAGAACGCAAGTGCGAGAATCACCGGCAGCCAAAGTACCCGGAACTCCGAGAAGGCCTTCTTCAGCTGATCCACTTCCGCATACATGCAGAGAAGAATGTAGAAAACGATACCCAGGGCGAGCCAGAACAGAATCTTGTTGCGAAGTGCGTGAACTTTCATACGGAGGGTCTCTCCTCTTTGGAATTCGCTCGGGGACCGTCCCAGCGGTTGCCAAGGCTGACGCGCCGGGATGGGTCAGGATTCTGAAGGTAGTCCAGGAGCTCCCGCTGGATCGGCGGCCGCAGGTCCAGCTGCGACAACCGGCTTACCGGCATGAATTCGGCTCCGGCCAGCACCTCTTCCTCTCCCACCTTCAGCTCACCGGCGACGATTTCCCCTTCGAAATAGAGATTCACCACATGGCGATGACCGTCGGGCGGAATGGATTCTGAAACAAAAAACAGGTCTCCAATTCGAACCTCCAGCGCGGTTTCCTCCCGAATCTCGCGGCGTGCGCATGCCTCGATGGTTTCTCCATATTCCAATCCGCCGCCGGGCAGCAGCCAGTAAGTGGCGCCGAATTTCCGGTGCTTCACCAGCAGCACCTCCTCGCCTCGGCGGAGCAAGACGGCGACTCGAATCCTGATTTTCTTCTTTTCCATCGCTTCTGCATCCTCACTCAGCGGGGGTCTCCCCGCCGCCTTCAATCGGCCTCTCGGCAGAAGTTTTCTCCAAAACGCTCATAATGCGGTGATAGACGGGACGGGGCGCGGCCGCCCGAATGCGGATTCCGTCCGGCTCAAAGCGCTCCTCAAACACTTGCCCCTTCTCGTGCAATGTCCGGAGCAGCGACTGACGACTATAGGGCAGAACGAGCGAGAAATGAATCTCGGATTGCCGGAATAACTTCCCCAGTTCGAAGAACAGCCGGTCCCGGCCCACGCCAATCAGGGCCGACGTCTCCACCGCAGGCGGAAAGTCCGCCCGAAGGCAGCGGAGGATTTCCTGTTCTTCCACTCGATCCACCTTGTTCAAGACAGTCAGTATTGGTTTTTCCCCTGCGCCGAGCTCGTCCAACACGTCCAGTACGGCGTGAATCTGCTTCCTCGCGTCCGGGACCGAGGCGTCGACAACGTGCAGGAGGGCGTTAGCCTCCGTAACTTCCTCCAGCGTGGCGCGAAATGCGGTCAGAAGGTTCTGCGGAAGGTTCTGAATAAAGCCCACGGTGTCCGTCAGCAGCAACGGCGGGCCGCTGTCGGTTTCAATGCGGCGAGTCGTCGTGTCCAGAGTCGCGAACAGTTGGTCATCCGTCAGGACGCCCGCGCCCGAGAGCAGGTTCATTAACGTCGATTTCCCCGCATTGGTATAGCCGACGATGGCCACCGTGACCGCGTCCGAGCGCCGCCGCCGCTTGCGCTGCAGGGACCGATGCACCCGCAGCTTCTGCAATCGCTTTTTGAGCTTTTCAATGCGCTCGGTGATTCTACGCCGGTCGATCTCAATCTGGGTCTCTCCCGGACCGCGGGTTCCGATTCCTCCGCCCAGCCGGGACATCAGGGCTCCCTTGCCCGGCAGTCGCGGCAGCCGATACCGCAGTTGGGCCAGTTCGACCTGGAGTTTCCCGTCGCGGGTTTTCGCGTGTTGGGCAAAAATGTCCAGAATCAGTTCGGTCCGGTCGATGACTTTGCAGCCAATGGTCTTTTCCAGGTTGCGCTGGCAAGTCGGCGTCAGCTCGTTGTCGAACACAACAATATCGCAGTCGCGAGCCGCTCGTTGCTCCTGGATCTCCTTCGCTTTTCCCCGGCCGACGAACAGAGCGCGATCGGGCTTCTCCCGGCGCTGCAAAAGCATGCCGCCCGGCTCGCCGCCGGCGGTTTCAACGAGTCGCTTCAGTTCGTTAATCGAAGATTCGGTCGAGCTTCTTTCCCGTCCCTGCTGCAAGTGCACACCGACCAACAGCGCCCGTTCGGGGCTTTTGCTCAGGCTGTTTTCCGGGAGATGACGCTTGACCATTCGCTTCCGACCTGGGCCCGTCACAAAAAAGGATATGCCAATCCCTGACTGGCATATCCGGTTGCGAAGTGAAAATCAGAAAATCCGCGCTTGCGGCGCCGTTCAGCCAGCGCGCTGCTCGTCTCGGCCGCCGCTGCTCCAGCGGACTTTCCCTTTTGGAGTAATCGTAGCGATAGCATGTTTGTAGACAAGGTATTGCTGATGCTCGTCTTCATTCGTCACAATTACCGTGAAGTTGTCGAAAGCCGAAATTTTGCCTTCCAGGTCGGAGCCATCCATCACGCGAATCGTGACGGGAGTGCGATCCCGCCGGGCTTGATTCAAAAAACTATCCTGAATGTTCAACGTTGACTTGGGCATTTTCCCCTCCACGAACAGACCTGCCCTGCTGCGCCGGCAGGACGGTATCAAGCATGCTTTCTCGTTACGAGCAAACGCGAAGCATACCCCACATTGGTATCTCTACACTATTAAATACTACCATCGTATTAACCGCAAAGCAAGGCCTTTTTGCTCGTCTGAGACCGGATTTAACTCGCCTTAGAGACGCATCGCCCGCTCGCCGCCGAACCAGCCGCCCTGCGGCGCTACAAGTCCTGAGCGTCCATGATTCGCTGTACCGCCCGAGCGGGGCGTTCGGCGTCCGCTTCGACGTCCAACCATTGAATCCGCTTCTCCGGACGCCACCAAGTCAACTGCCGGCGGGCATAGCGCCGGGTTCGTTGCGCCACAAGCTGCTCCATTTCCACCTCGGATTTCCCTGCGGCCAATCCCTCAACCACCTCCTTATAACCAAGTCCCTGCAGGGCCGTGTGCCGGCTCCCACAGCCCCTCCTGAGCAGCCCTTGCACTTCGTCGATCAGACCGCGTTGGAACATGGCCCGCGTTCGTTCCTCGATGCGCCGGTCAAGCCGGTCGAGAGGGATTGACAATCCGAACCATTGAAAGCGCTCCGCCCAAGCAGGGCGCTTCTGCTGACGGTGGAATTGGCTAAAGGGCGTTCCGGACATCTCGTAGACTTCGAGCGCCCGGACCACCCGCCGGATATTGTGCGGGTGAATCTTCTCCGCCGCCTCCGGATCGATCTCCTGCAACCGTTCGTAAAGGGTGACGCCGCCCAGGACTTCCGCTTCAGCCTCCAGGCGGCTGCGAACCTGGAGATCGCCCGCCGGGGCTTCATTTAAGCCGTCCACCAAGGCCTTAACGTAGAGTCCGGTCCCTCCAACGACTATCGCTCCCCGGCCTCCGGCAAGAAGTCCCCGAATGATCTTTGAAGCTTCCTGCTGAAACCGAGACACATTGAAATTTTCAGTTGGCTCGACGATATCCAGCATATGGTGAGCAATCCGCCGTCGCATCGCGTCGCCCGGCTTCGCCGTGCCGATATTCATGTGCCGGTAGACTTGCATGGAATCGGCCGAAACAATCTCACACGCCACGCCTCGGCTTTCCAATTCCAGGGCGAGGAGGAAACCGGCGTCCGACTTCCCCGAGGCCGTCGGGCCAACGAGGGCAATCAGGGGCGGCGAATCCTTGGGATCTTGATGCAGCAGATTCATGCTAATCCTGAAACACGACTTTGATGCTTTGACCGATCGGCACGCCGAGGGTCTTTTGGGCGTTTCCCTGGTTGATGGCGATTTCCAGCGTTCCAAATCCTCCCACGACAGCCAAAGGCTCCCCCGGAGAGACCTCGGAATAGGACTCCACCAGGGGAATTCGCTGGCCGAGGACTTCTACCCGGGCTGAGACTCCAGGACCGATTTGTACAAGATCGGCCTCCTCAATGGTCGTGATGAGGTTGCCGAAAATATCCACATAGGCGACTTGTCCAATTAAAGTTAAGCCCTCTCGTTTCACACCTGGCAATAGGTTTTTGAGCATCTGCGGGGCTTGAAGCGGAGGACCCAAGTCTTGCGGATTAAACCCGCGAGCCAGCTGCGCCGCCACGGGTGCAAACCGGTCCCGTCCGTCAAAGGTCCGGCCCCGTCGAACCAGAAAAAGGTCAGACTGTGTTACTTCATAGACTCCTTTGATTTCCTCCCTCGCCTGGAGAAACGGCGTCAGAACGCCGTTGTCCGGCGCAAGAAAATTCCAATCGGCCCACCGCAGGTAGAGGATCTTTCGAGTGGTGCCGACCCCAGGGTCCACGACGACAACAAAGATGCTCCGCCGGGGAAAGTAACAATGGCTTTTGGTCAGTAAAAAGGCCGCAGAGCGGAGATTATGCGGCGAAATCCCGTGAGACAGATCGATAATCGGCACTTCGGAACAAAAGGAATAGATCACTCCCTTCATAACTCCCGGATAACCATCGGATAGCCCGAAATCCGTCAAAAGAACAATGGGCGGCCGACTCATGCTCCGCTTTCTCCCATTCATCCTCGCTCGGACGAGGCAGACGAGGATGATCGATTTCTCGTAAGTATAGAAAGCACCGCCTGCACGGTCAACCAAGTCTTCTGCGTCACCGCTCGAGAGGCCGTATTCGGACAGGGCGGAGCCCTTTACACGCCCTGTGGATTCTGGTACGGTTTCGGACCTTTTGCGCCAACGCCGACCGAAGGGCGAAGGCTCTTTCATTGTATACCACTTGTACGGCGCTTGCGGAGAGCCCCTGTGATTTATTTGCTATTACCTGCTTACAATGAAACCGCCGAGCTGGGCGAGCTCTTTGCCTCGGTCGAGGGCGTGCTGCCTGCACTCGACGAGCCGTTGGAAATTGTGCTGGTCGACGACGGCTCGACGGACGGAACCGCCGATGAAGCGCGCGCGCTGTCCTGCAAGGCTAAGGTGACCATCACCAGTCACGAGGTCAACCAGGGCCTGGGAGGGGCACTGCGAACCGGTTTCGAGACGATTCTCGCCCGGCGTCCCGCCGAGGACGATGTCATCGTCACGATGGATACCGACAACACGCACAGCCCGGCGTATATCCCGCAGATGGTTCAGCACCTGCGCCGAGAGGGTCTGAACCTCGTGGTGGCCTCCCGTTACGCTGCAGGCGGACAGGAGGTGGGAGTGCCTGCCCTCCGGCGGCTGCTGAGTCGATGCGCCAGCCTGTTCTATGGCCTGCTGTATCGTACACCGGGCATCAGCGATTACACGTGCGGCTATCGGGCCTACCGGGCGGGCGCGCTTCGGAAGGCCCAGGAGCAGTTCGGCAAGCGCCTCATTGAGGAAAACGGGTTTCCCTCAACCGGGGAGATTTTGCTCAAGATCCGTTCATTGGGAGATCGCATGGGGGAAATTCCATTTGCGTTGCACTATGAGAAAAAACACACGCCCAGCAAGATGCCGCTGCTGGCCACCTGCCTGTCAACGCTTCGTATTCTGATGCGGTACCGTTTTCTGACCAAGAATACAAAAAGGGCTTGACTCCTTTCGGCGACCTTGTTATATCCTACGCCATACTGACACGAACGCTTTTGGGTCCCTCACGGGTTAAAAGGGAAGCGCCGTGAAAATCGGCCGCGAGCCCGTCGCTGTGATCGGGGACGAAATCCGGAAAAGCAAACCACTGTCCTAAGGTCCCGACTGGTCGGGAGGATGGGAAGGTCCGGAGAGTAGGACGATCCGTCAGTCAGAAGACCTGCCCCTGAGCGTGCGTCACGAGACTTCTTCGGCGACAAGAAGGTGACCGCATGCATTTGCGAAATCGGCTCGCTTCCCCCTGTTTCCCCTTGGAGATAGGGTTTTCTTGTCTCCGAAGGCAAAGGGGGAGCACCATGAAGTTCAACCGCACCACCGTCCTAAGCGACGTTCCGCGGGGATTCGGACGTTGCCGCAGCAACCCGGTCAGCAACGCATTTACGCTGATCGAGCTCCTTATCGTCGTGGCGATCATCGGCATTCTGGCCGCCATCGCCATTCCCAATTTTCTACAGGCTCAGGTTCGAGCCAAGGTTTCGAGAAGCGCCAGTGACATGCGCTCCATTGCTCTGGCGCTTGAGAGCTACGCCACGGATTACCGCGGTTATCCCTTCGTCGGATTCGAAACCGATTACGAGGCCAAGCTGGCGCCACTCACATCCCCGGTGTCCTATCTCAGCAAGGTCCCCACGCAGCCGTTCAAGGAGTACTTGCCCTTCGGCGGAACGGCAACACGCATTTACTATTACCAGGACCGGGAGACGGCCAATTGGATGTACGAGTTGTTTCCCTCGTTCGGCAACTCCTGGCCTTATTACGATCCCTGGTTGTCGCATTACTGGTATACCTCCTGCGTCGGGCCGGACGGCGATTACGATCAAGGTTGGTTCGGAACGGGCTCCAACCACCAGCTCTATGATCCGACGAACGGGACGGTCAGCAGCGGCGACATTATTCGAGTCGGCCCCTAAGGCTTGCCCGGCTTGGGGGCGACCCGAATCGACCGACGGAAACCGGTTGCTTTCGAATCTTGCGTTTGCCTCGGCAATGTGCTTTCCTTGAGTCTGCCCTGCACAGAGATTGACGTCGACTGCCCGTTTCAAAACGGTCTTTTGCGACGCAAGGATCGAAATGCGATGATTTCTTTCGAAGATGCTCGTTCGATCATCCTGAGCGAGGCCTCGGTTTTGACGCCGATCGAGCAAGAGATTTCCGAAGCGCTCGATTTCGTATTGGCCGAGGACGTTGCGTCAGAAGTCGATCTGCCGGCGTTTGATAACTCGGCCATGGATGGCTACGCACTCCGAAGCGCGGACGTTAAGGATGCCGGGAAAGAGTCGCCTACCGTTCTGAAAGTCGTCGAGACGATCTTTGCCGGCGACGTCCCTCGCCGTTGCCTCGGGCCGGGTGAAGCAGCGAAAATCATGACCGGCGCGCCGCTGCCCGAAGGCGCCGATTGCGTTGTCCCTGTCGAAGACACCCAGGAGAAAGCGGGTGAGGTCGGCACTTTCGCCTCGGCACCGGCGGGGCAGCATGTCCGCCCTCAAGGGCAGGAGCTGAAAACCGGACAGATTCTCCTTAAAGAAGGATCGCCTTTGGGACCGGCCGAAATCGGCCTGCTGGCCGCCGCCGGGCGGGCGCGTTTCGCGGTATATCCCCGCCCTCGGGTCGCCTTTTTTGTAACCGGGGATGAAATTGTCGCTCCCGGCGAACCGATGGGGCCCGGCAAAGTGCGCGATGTGAATTCATTGACGCTGTCCGCCTTGCTTCACGAGACGCACTGCGCGGCCCAATTCCTCGGTCGCCTTCCTGACGATGCCTCAGCGCTCAAAGAGGCAATCCGAAAAGCCCTTCCCTACGACGTTTTGCTGACTTCCGGCAGCGTTTCGATGGGCGAACGGGATTTACTCAGGGAATGCCTGCGAGAAGAAGGCTTTCAGGAGCATTTCTACAAGATCAACATGAAACCGGGCAAACCGGTCCTTTTTGGCAAGCTCGGCGAAACGCTGGTGTTTTGTCTCCCGGGCAATACGGTATCGACGATGTTGACGTTTTTGCTATTGGCCCGCCCCGCCCTGCTGAAAATGCAGGGACACCGGGAACTCAACCTTGAACAGACCCGGGCGCGATGCGCTGTGCCCCTTCGTCGAAGCGACGTTCGCCAGGAGTTTCTTCGCGTAAAACTTGAAACCCAAGAGGATGCTCTCTGGGCCACTCCCACGGGCGACCAACTCTCCTCCATCCTGTCTTCGGTCGTTCAGGCCGACGGCTTATTGATCGTTCCCGCCGGGCAAGCCCAGGTAGACCGAGGGCAATGGCTGAACGTCCTCCTGCTCGAACGCTAATCCGCTTTTCTCTTGTCAGAAGTCCTAATCGCGGTACAAACAAGAACTAAGGGAAATGACATCCTAGCCGATTCGGGAGACGGGTCATGAAAATCAAAAAAAGATGGAAAATCCTTGCCGGCGCGTTCTTACTCCTGCTGGTCCTGCTGGTCGCTTTGACGATCTATTTCGAGGATATCGCTACGAAAATCGTTGCCAGTCAGCTCAAAACCTATGGCCTCCAAGGTAGCTTCGAAGGCCTGGATCTCGGTTTGCTGCGAGGCACCTGTGCCCTGTCGGGCATCGATCTGAAACTTGCCTCCGGCGAAGCTCTGCTGACTGCCGAGCGGGCCGGCGTGAACATGAACTTCTGGAAAGCGCTGTCGGGCCGATACGAGATTCAACAAGCAGAGCTGTCGGGCGCCCATGGGCAGGTCCGGGTCGAACCCGACGGGCAGCTGAGCTTGCTGACGCTGTTGTCAAAGCAAGACGCCGGAGCGCAATCCCGGCAACAACCACCTTCTTCTTCAGGCGGCGGCCCATCGGAAGCGCCCTTCAGCCTGGACGGTGTGTCGCTTGAAAACGTTCGGATTTCAATTGAGGACTCGCGTGCCGATTCACCGATCTCTTCCGCCGAACTCGTTATCGGACAGCTCTCAATTAATTTCAAGAAGGGACAGATTTCGGCTGGAGAGGTAAAAATCGAAACTTCCCAGGACTCCCCTTCCCTCAACCTGAAGTCCTTTCGCCTCGAAGGCAAACCGGCCGGTCCCTTGGCCGTTCCCCAACCGATTACGCGGGTTGAAATCGATGGACTGAAAACATCGAACAGCCTCGGCGATGATGGCCGACTCCTCCTGCTTGCCTGGCTGGAAGGGATTGCGGAGGCCAATGGATTGCTCGGCCAGAAAGGTGAGTCGGATTCCGAGCCCACAGCTCCCTTCCCGATACCGACCAAGGTGAGCGTCCAAAATGCCGACCTCGGACTCGACTACCCCAGCCCCTCGGGGCAATCGTGGTTCGAGAGGGTATCGGTCGATAGTCTCCTGCTTGATACAAAGGCGAAACGTCTCGAGATTTCCGGTCTGGCCTGGAACAACAACCGGGAGCGCCTTGCGGGCATTCCCGTTGTTGCGTTGGGGAATCTTCGCCTCGAAGGCGACCTCTTGAGCAGTCCCCGGCGGATTCAATCCGTTAAAACTGAGAATCTCGCCTTTGCCGATTTCAAGTCGGGGGCCGGGGATTATGACTTGATGCAACGCTTGAATCGAATCAGCGGGCTGTTGGGCGTTTCGGTCCCGCCGGCCGAGGGGAAACCTGAGGCGTCCTCCCCTGCCCCGCCGCCCCTTGAACTGAGTGGAAAGATCGACCTTGAAAACATTCAAGCGCGCCTGTTCGTTGTTGAGAATCGAGAAAGCTCGGTTGACAACGTGGTGCAGCTGGACAGCGCAGCCCTTGATTTCGACGGAGAAAATTTTCTAATCAACGGCTTGCGGCTCTCCGATACCGAGGGCGCCTTCGATTCTCCCTCAGTCAACATCGCCTCCATTCATCTTCAAGGCGGAATTCATTACCCTCTGCCGATGCCAACCGAGATTCAAAGCGTCCTGGTCGAGAAGCCGGCCATTCATCTCGTCCGGGAAGGGACACAATCGTTCGATCTCGTCCAACGCCTTGAGCAACTACTACCGGCCTCTAAAAAGCCGGGCAAGCAGCCTGAGGCTAAAGACAAAAGCACGGTCCAGATTCGTTGTCGAGAAGCGGAACTGCGGGATATGAAACTAACGCTCCTCCATCAGTGGGCCCCGGATCAATCAGTCAAACACGTGTTGGAGCCCGGGCGGCTTGTCGTGAAGAACATCGTGTATCCCCGGCAGGGGGACGGTTGGGAGGAAGTCGATTTGGACACGGCCTTTGTTGAACCCTCCTCCGGCCGGCTTGCTTTGCAGGCGAAGCTTCATCAGGCGACTCGCCTGGACAACTTCCAACTCGGCCGCTTTGAGGTGACGCTTGAGGACGTTACCGCGCTACGCGCCTACTACGAGAACAAATTACCGGTTCGAATCGAAAGTGGCGGCTTTCGACTGGCCGCAGAGGGAAAATGCACAAACGGGCAACTCGATATTCCCTATCGCTTGGCCGTTGTGTCGCCTTCTCTGAAACCGAAGACCAGCGGGAAATTCAATCCTCTGAAGGGGATTTCTGACACGGCGTCGCAGACCTTGGTGGATGGTCTCAAAGACACGAAGGGTGAACTACGATTTCAGGACCGCATTACAGGATCACTGACCAATCCAAAATATGTCAATCCGTGGGCGGGCATGGGCAAGGTCCTGAGTGGCCAACTCACCAACCGGCTGAAAAACATGCCCGGCATGGTTAAGGATCTCGGCGTTCGCTCGAAAGATGCGGCCAAGTCTTTGACCGATCAGGTTGGAGGCGTCGGGAAAACCGTGGGCAACACCCTCTTCGGTCCGGGAAAGAAAAAACAGCAGGAGTGAATCCACCGAAGTCGATGCTAACAATAAGGCCCTGTCGCATCGACAGGGCCTTGTTGACTGAGGGGAGAAACGCGCGCGCGCCGATCTATTGCCCGCAGAGCAAGTCGCGCGTCAAGCGGCAAATCTGATTCGCCTTATCCAGCTGCCTCGCCTCGGCAATGATGCGGATAATCGGCTCGGTATTGGAAGGTCGAAGGTGAACCCAACTGTCTTCCCAGACCATCTTCAGCCCTTCGGTTCGATCCACCGTGGGCGGGCCGAATTTCTCTGAAAGCGCTTTTTCGATCCCGCCGGCGTCATACTCTCCCGCCGGAACCTTGTCTTTCACGATGTGATAGAGGGGAATCTCGGCGGCGATTTCCGAGATTGTTTTCCCCTTGCCCCGCGTGGCCATGAGTTCGCAGAGCACCGCCGTTCCGATGGCCGCGTCGCGGCCGGGATGGACTTCAGGGACAATGACGCCGCCGTTGCCTTCACCGCCGATCTTCGCTCCATGCTCGAGAATCCCCTGCACAACATGGGCTTCGCCGACTTTCGTGCGGTAGATTTTGACTCCGTGCTTCTTTGCGATGTCATCCAACGACATGGTGGTGGACAGGTTCGTGACAATGTCGCTGCCGGTCTTCCCTGCGATATAGTCCGCGGTTAACGCCAGGGAGAAATCCTCTCCCAGAGGCAATCCCTTCTCGGAAACCATGGCCAGACGGTCCGCGTCCGGATCGGCGGCAAAGCCCACATCCGCTCCGGTTTCTTTCACTTTTTCACATAAGCCGCCCAGATGCGCCGGTGTCGGCTCCAGCGGCCGCGTAAATTGCCCGTCCGCGGCGCAATCAAGCCGTATCACTTCACAGCCCAGCTGTTCAAGAAGCCGCGGCAGGATCAAGCCACCGACACTGCGACAACCATCCACGACGACTTTCAGCCGCCGAGCGCGGATTGCTTCTATGTCGACGAACTTCAGCACCCGGTCAATGTGAATATCAATCGCGTCGTCGCGCGTCTCGAGCTGTCCAAGCCGATCCCAAGTCGCCTTGCCGAAATCGCCTCCTTTGTAGAATTCCATGAATCGATTGAAGTCCTCTTCGTTCAGAAAGAACCCTTTGTCATTAAAGAACTTAAGGGCGTTCCATTCAACCGGATTATGACTCGCGGAGATCTGGATGCCTCCCCCCGCTCCCAAGTGTTTCACCATGAGGCCAACCGTGGGGGTGGGAACCAGACCGATGTCAATCACGTCATTGCCTGAAAAAGCCAATCCCGCCAGAACGGCCAGCCGCATTTGGGGACCCGTCGGGCGAGCGTCCCGACCGACCACAACCGGTTTACCGTTAAGGGATTGGCCGAAGGCGGAAGCGAGACTCGTGGTCATCCGGCCGTCCAATCCCTCGCCAATGATTCCACGCACACCCGATATGCTGATTTTGATCTTTTCTGTCATTTTTGACCTCTCTTTGCGATATCTCCGGGCATTCAGGCCTGTGGCCGCCACAGACTTCCTTTTTGAATCCCGTTGAAAGGAACCGGTTTTATCTCATATTTCGCCTGGAATTTCCAGGAAAAGCTGCATCTTGCCATAAAAGTAGGGCCTTTTGGGCATTTTTCGCGTCTTCGAAATCGTCGACCTTGGGGTGTCAATCTTGACAGTGGCCACTCGCCTAGCTATATTCTCAATTAATCTCGCCGGCGATTGCGCTGGTTGGACTCTATCTCGACGATCGACGTATCCCCACAACTGGAGGCGCGCGTGACAAAGCGTGTCAAGTTCGCAATTGGAATCCATAATCATCAACCAATCGGGAACTTTCCCGAAGTTTTTGAACACGCCACCCGCGCCGCGTACCGGCCATTTCTCGAATTGCTCGCGCGTTTTCCCGAGATCCGAATGTCTTTCCATTTTACCGGGATTTTACTTCGCTGGATCGAGGAGCACCACCCGGATCTCATCGATCTGCTGCGAACCATGGTTCAGCGCGGTCAGATTGAAATACTCACCGGGGGATTCTACGAGCCGATCCTGCCCATGATTCCGGACCGGGACAAGGTCGGGCAGATTCAGAGGCTCACTGAATACACCCTGTCCCTTCTGGGGGCACGGCCCACGGGCATGTGGCTGGCGGAACGGGTGTGGGAACCGTCTCTGGCCAAGCCGATCGCCGAGGCAGGGGTGCGCTACACCCTCATCGACGATTCCCACTTCAAGTCCGTGGGTTACGTCGACGACGAGCTGCTGGGCTATTACGTGACCGAAGAACAAGGCGTTCCACTGGCCATCTTTCCCATCTCCGAATTCATGCGTTACGCCATCCCCTTCAAGCTGGTCGAGGAATCGATCCAGTATTTTCGTTCCGTGGCAACGGAAGCAGGCGACCGCCTCGTTGTCCTTGGAGACGATGGTGAGAAATTCGGTGTCTGGCCCGGAACCCACCAATGGGTTTACAAGGAGAAATGGCTGGAGAAATTTTTCCAGGCGCTTCAAGACAACCAGGACTGGATCGAGGTCGTAACGTTCAGCGAGTATTTGGACAAGCACCGCTCCCGAGGACCAGTCTACCTGCCCACGGCGTCGTATTCCGAGATGATGCAGTGGGCTTTGCCGGCGGAGCGCAGCCGGCAGCTCGATCGCCTTCTCCATGAAGCGGGAAGCGAGCCCTGTCGCCCGTTTCTACGGGGCGGCTTTTGGCGGGTTTTCTTGTCGAAATATCGCGAAAGCAGCAATATGCATAAGAAGATGCTTCATGTTGGAGAGCTCGTCAACCGGATTGCCGAAAACGAGCGCAGCGATGCGCTTGACGCTTTGTGGACCGGGCAATGCAATTGCGCCTACTGGCACGGCGTCTTCGGCGGACTGTATATGAACCATCTTCGCAAAGCGATCTATGAGAATCTGATTCGGGCCGAGTGCCTGGCCGATGAAGCGCTGCATCGGGACAAGCACTGGATTGAAGTGGAGAAAAAGGATTTCTTCCGAGACGGCGGACAATGCGTCCTGGTGTCGACTCCCAGGGCCAATCTTTACTTTGACCTCGACCAGGGGGGCAGCCTGTTCGAACTGGATCACAAGGGAAAGGCGTTTAATCTGCTCAATACGCTGACGCGGCGGGAAGAGGCTTATCACGACAAGCTCCGCGCAGCCGGTTCGGTTCAAACCGACGATTCGGCCGAAGGCTCCAAATCGATCCACGATATCGTTCTGATGAAGGAAGAAGGCCTCGCCGATCGGTTATGGTACGATTGGTATCGCCGCAGCGCCCTTATCGACCATTTCCTCGGCGACACGACGACGCTGGAGGAATTCCAGCGGTGCGAGTACACTGAGGTAGGCGACTTCGTACAAGGCCTCTACGAAGCGGATTGGCAGCAGGACGGTACGGACCGGCTTCGCCTTCGACTATGGCGCGAAGGGAACCTCTGGCTTGAGTCTCAAGCCTGGCCCGTGCGCGTGGAAAAGGAGGTCGTTTTTCACTCAGGTGAAACCTCCTTCCCCATCCGGTACACGATCACGAATAAGGCCGACAAGCCGCTCTCGGTCCGATTTGGAGCCGAATTCGGCTTTTCCCTCCAGGCGGGCGATACGCCGGACCGGTACTACATTCTGCCGGGCCGCAAGCAGCGTCCCCGGCTGGGGAGCGTTGGAGCGTCGAAGAATATCCGCGAAATCACGCTGGTGGAGCAATGGCTGGGCCTGGCAGTCCGGCTCGAAATGGATCAGCCCGCCACGTTCTGGCGGTTTCCCATTGAGACTATCAGCAACTCCGAAGCCGGTTTTGAACGAGTCTATCAGAGCAGTGTCGTCCTGGTGGTTCAGGAAAAAATCCTGAAGCCCGGTGAACCTTGGACTTTTCAATTGGCTCTAAATGTGGCAGAATTATAAATGATCTCGGAATCTTGATTCGAGCGTTTCTTGGCCCTTTGGCCGTATTGACCGAGCACAGGCGCAGGCGAGGCTGACCGATGGATCCTTATCAGGCGATTCTTGACAAGTTTAAATGTCCCAAATGTCACAACAACACCTCCATTCACAAACAGGTTTCCCTGTCCAAGGTGAGTGAGAAGATCCTGGGGGGACATTCCGACAAATATCTTCTTGTCAGCTGCTCGCTCTGCGGTTATACGGAAACATATAATCTGAAAGTTGTTGCCCACGCGGCGGAAAAGAAAGCCGTTCCGAATGGAGTGATGGAACCTCACGAAGGCTAGAGCGCGTTTGAACGGCTGTTTGATGCCGGATCAAGGAGGATTGCAGAGTCAAGATGAGCCGTGAGGAAAAAATCAATAAGCTGAAACAGGCGGTGGACCAAAAGCGCAAACAGCTCGGTCTGACCGAAAAGGACACCGAGCAGTATGCGTGGTTGGCCGACTTGCTGCGGATGCAATCCAAAGCGAAGGGAAAAGCGACGGACGCATTGAAGCGAGACACGAACGAGCCTCGAAATAATCCTATCCCTCACAAAAAGTTCGATGGATACGCCTAGGTTATTGCGATTTTTCCAGGGGGATCCGATATGAGCGTTCATTGGTTTGCAGGTCTCAGCCCGATCATGCAAGCGTTTCTTGCCACCTGTTTTACCTGGTTCATGACAGGGCTCGGTTCGGCGGTAGTCTTCTTCTTCAAAACCATCAACCGAAAAGTCCTGGACGGCATGTTAGGCTTTGCCGCCGGGGTGATGATCGCTGCCAGTTATTGGTCCCTGTTGGCTCCCGCGATCGAGATGGCGGAGAACACTTCTTCGCTGCCCTCCTGGGTGCCCGCCACGTGCGGATTTCTTCTTGGCGGAGCGTTCCTCTGGCTCGTGGACAAGATCCTGCCCCACTTGCACGTGGGTTTTCCCATCGAGGAGGCGGAAGGCATCAAAACGAGTTGGCAGCGAAGCGTTCTCCTCATATTCGCGATCACGCTGCACAACTTTCCTGAAGGTTTGGCCGTGGGGGTGGCCTTCGGAGCGCTGGCGGCCGATCTACCGAGTGCCACTTTCGCCGGGGCGGTCGCCCTGGCGGTCGGAATCGGGATCCAAAATTTTCCTGAGGGGGCGGCGGTCTCGATCCCGCTTCGCCGCGAGGGACTGTCGCGAATGAAAAGTTTCTGGTACGGCCAGCTGTCCGGCATCGTGGAACCGATTGCCGGCGTGCTGGGCGCCGCCGCGGTCATCCTGATGCAGCCCATTCTGCCTTATGCGCTCGCCTTTGCCGCCGGGGCGATGATCTTCGTCGTGGTCGAGGAGTTGATCCCCGAGTCGCAACTGGAGAAAAACACCGATACGGCCACCGTCGGAGCGATGCTGGGATTCGCCGTGATGATGACGCTGGACGTGGCTCTGGGGTAGCCCAAGACTTGGCTGTTCCATGCCTGGAAACGCTCCTCCAGGCGACCTCTGCGCTGACATGTCTTGAATTTCAAATCTCCAGCGGTGATCGGGGCGAAGTGCCGCCCTGCCCAGCTTGACACAAAGAGAGCCGCTCCAGTAGTATTTAGGTAAGATTAACAACGATTTCCCGAGATAGAATCCCAAATCATAATGAAGAAGCGACTTCAATTTCTGATTCTCGTTCTATTGCTTGCATTTGGCTTGGCGATCCTGATACGCATGCTGCGGCGGGAATCGTCTGCCCCGCCGATGAAAGTTGTTTCTGCATCCTTTCCCTTATCCGTGGAAGCGGAGGTCGATCTCACCCGGTACGCGGACACCTTTGTTTGGGAGGGTGGACAGAGCGGGGATTCTCGGAATTCGGACTCGCCTGCTCTTCTCGCGTTTGATTTTCGCTCGGGCCCCTCCTGGAAGGCCCAGGGAGGCCGCCTTTCGGTCAAGGACGGCGTGCTGTGGGCCGAAGCGCCCAAACGCCAGGAAATGGTTCTCTACAGCCCCGAGGGGCTGAACTTGGACAGTCGAAAGGCGATCGGCCTCGGGCTGTCCCTCAAGACGAATGCGCGAGGGATTCCCATTCGCTTTCGACGCGAGGGAAAACCGAAGGCGGAAAATAGTAAGACCCGATTGTTTTCCCAGGAAGCCGACGTCCGAATGGATTATTTCGTTCCGACTCACAATATCAATTTTTGGGCCGGCAAGATCGATCAATTCATTTTAATCGTCCCTAAAAACAGTTATGTTGCCATTGACCGGTTTGAGGTTCTCTCGAGCAGTCATTATTTCTCCGGTTCCCACGGATCGCACGAGTATCCTTTCCGGGCGGAAGTCTACAAAGGCTGCAAGATCCTGAGGAAGTGTATCTACGTGAAGCAGGAGGGCGCATTTACCCTTCCTCGAATTCGCCCCGACGAAGAAACGATGGTGTCCGTCTGTTGTGGTCGGCTGATCGCTGAAGGCACGACCACGTTTCGAGTTTCGGCACTCGACGGAGAGCAAGAACATTTGCTTCTTGAATTCTCGCCGACCGACGCGAAGGATTGGCCGGAGAAGAGGATTTCGCTGAGGCCCTTGGCCGGCAAGGAAATCCAACTGAAGTTTTCCTCCCAAGTTGCGCAGGAAGACGTGGCGCTCTGGGGCGCGCCGAAATTGTATCGCGCCCGCAGCGCGCCCAACCTGGTACTCTACCTGATCGACACCCTTCGGCCGGACGTAATGGGATGCTACGATGAGGGACACCGCGAGTATTCCCCCCGAATCGATGCCTTCGCGGAGCAGTCTCTTCTGTTCAAGCGGGCTTACTCTGCTTCGAACACGACCCGGCCGACGATCAGCAGCTTGATGTCGGGGCTGAGCGTCCCGGCCCACGGCAACGTCAATTATGGCCAGGAAGTTTTTGACGTTGTTCCTACGCTTCCTCAAATTCTTCAGGAACAGGGATGGCACACTGCCGCGTTCGTGGCGAATCCGAATTTCTCGCAGTCCAATCTTTGCCGGGGTTTTGACGAGTGCTTTCTGCTATTCGCGAAACAGTTTGGCGTCGGGCCGCAATTTATCGACGTGGTGAATGATTGGATCAGCCGGCAAGGCGATCGTCCTTTCTTTCTGTACGTGCATACCATGGAAAACCACGGGTACGACCGCTCGCGAGCCCCTCAGCCTTATCAGTTTCTGGCCTACAAGGAGCGAACCAAGGTCAGCGATCAGATGTTCGGCAGTTTTCTGGATGCCCTGGACGCCGCCGGCGTTCAGCCGCGCACGAGCATTCTCTTGACGGCGGACCACGGTGAGGCCTTTCTCGAACATGGAACACTCACCCATGGCGGCGAGAATCTTTATCAAGAGCTGGTTCACGTTCCTTTGATTCTGGATCTTCCCGACCGGATTTCGACTGCGGCGGTGATCGAGCAAAACGTCAGCCTGCTGGACGTCTTTCCCACGATCCTGGATCTGGTGGAATACGACTCTGACAGCGCTCTGCTCTTCGGCCGCAGCCTGCTTCCTCTTCTCGAAGGCAAGGACGACGTCTCCGAATGGGCGTCCCGGCCTTTGTTGCTATCCCAGGGATGGCTACACGGAATCGTGCAAGGCGATTACAAGTTCATCCGAACGGCCAAAAAGTCCCGCGGCGAACTCTACAATTGCGTACAGGATTCGCTTGAAAAGAACAATCTTGCCGGCGAGGAAAAACCCCTCTATTCGCAGCTCAACAAAACGCTGGATCATCTCATGGCGGAGCAGACGGGATTCTATCGCGACCTGGAAAAGGTCCAGCGAGAGATTAACCAACAGGCCGACATGGTATTCGACACGGAAGTGCTCGAGGAACTCGAGGCGCTGGGTTACATCCGTTGAGGATTTTATGCTCTCTCGGCAAATCGAAGCGGCCTTATCCTATTGCGTCGCAGTTCTGAAAACGCGTTACCAAAAAGGAGAAAGCGTCGTGCCCCGGTTGCGGCTCATTCTCAGACAACTTCCCCTCGGCCTTCTGGTTCTTATCGCCGCCGGCCTTCTTTCCGCTCCGGCGGCGCTTTCCGCGCCCGGCGTCGAACTGTCCTTCCCTGCCCTGCCCGGAAGGATTGGCCCCGGCCGGCAGGCGACGATTTCCATCGCCTACGATAAGGACCCGTCGACGGCCGAGAAGCGCCTGGTCTTCATTCTTGAAATGCGCCGCTTGGAGGGCGATTCGTTGCTGAATCAATCCGTCTCAGATAACAGCGCCCACGGCTACGGCGGCGACAGCGGAGTCGTGGATTTCTCCGTCACCGCGCCTGCCGAAGGGCCGGTCTATTTCGCCGCCTTCGCCGCGCCGTGGAGTCTCAACCGCGCGGTGGTCGAGCACTATCAGACCTACCCGACAGACGGAACCTACGATTACAGCTGGACGAGCGGCAGCTACGGCGTGACGCAGGATCTCTACTACTTGGGCGATCTGATTGCTCCCACGACTCCGGATCACACGACCTATTGCTGTGGGATTACTTTTGAGACTTTTCTCCTGGCCTCGGAGAACTACAACGCAACCTACGGCCATTCGCAAATCGGCACAATGAGCGCCTCCGATATGCGGAGTTTCCGCCGCCTTTGGTATGGTGTCACGGACGACGATGAGCTCTGTGCCCGGGCGATTCGCGATTACGCAATCGGGGAAGAAATCAACGACTGGGAAGAAATACAGGACGGGGATTTTGTGCAGTTCTGGCGGCACAGTGGCAGCGGCCATAGCGTGATTTTTCAAAAGTGGGTGCGCGACGCGGAGGACGCCATTACCGGGTTTCAATATTGGAGCAGCCAGCGATCCACTCAAGGCATCGGCTCCGCGACCGAATATTTCGGGGACAGCAGCGGCGTTAATCCCGATCGCTTTTGGCCCGCCCGCCTTCAAAAGCCGCGCGACGAGGCCGACTTCGACTGGGCGCTGGGACAGAGCGACACACGCTCCACCCCCACGCGCATCAGCGAGGATCAAGGAAGCTTGCTTTCAACCTACTGAAGGATTAAGAACCGGGAACGGTTGACCTTCCCTCAGAATTCGCGATTCAATTTCCTCGCTGCGCCTCATACCAGTTCAGCGACTTCGGCGCGCATCTTTCTCGCACAGGATCGACAGATGCCGTGGCTGGGATTGACCCAGGACATGAGAAAAGGCAGTGGGATTCTCCGCCAGAGGAAACTCCGGCCGCACCAGCTGCAGTTGTTCACCCTGAGAATCTGATTGAGGAAGTTTTCAGGACCTCTCGGCCTCATTGCAATGACTCCTGACGCATCATCTCTCCGTTGGCATTGACCCTCTCTGGATTGATTATCGTCGAAGACGACCGCCACTTGAGAAACAACTTCCCCCGAGCGCGGGAAACGGCCACAAAGGCAAAATATACCGAGGCATCCTGCAAGTTTTGCCGTTGAAGCAGCCCTCAGTCTGTGCTAAGGTAAACTGAAAATAGGCTGAATGGCATACTGACAAGCAGAGGGCTATCCCGCCTGGAGGGCGTCGCCATGCCGAAAAAGAAGAAACGCAAAGAAGCCAAAAAAGCGAAAAAGCCCAACCTGAAACGCGATCCGTCACTCAAAGAAGCACAGACGAAAGAAGACAGCCCCCCCGGCAAGAAACTCAAAAAGAAATATTACGAGGAGGAACTGGCCCGGCTCCAGATCGAACTCGTCAAGCTGCAGGAATGGATCAAGCATAAAGGTTTGAAGGCAGTCGTCCTGTTCGAAGGTCGGGATGCCGCCGGCAAGGGAGGGGTCATCAAGCGCATTACCCAACGATTGAATCCCCGTGTTTGTCGCGTGGTGGCGCTGGCCACACCGACCGAACGGGAGAAAACCCAATGGTATTTTCAGCGCTACGTCCCGCATCTGCCGGCCGCGGGCGAGATGGTGCTGTTCGACCGCAGTTGGTACAACCGCGCCGGAGTCGAGCGGGTGATGGGCTTTTGCACTGACGAGGAATACCGGGAGTTTCTTCGCTCCTGCCCCGAGTTCGAGCGAATGCTTGTTCGCTCGGGCGTCATCCTCATCAAGTATTGGTTTTCCGTCAGCGACGAAGAGCAAGAGCGGCGGTTTCAGGCGCGGCTTCACGATCCGACCAAGCGATGGAAGCTCAGTCCGATGGACCTCGAGTCGCGTGCCAAGTGGGTGGAGTATTCCAAGGGCAAGGATGAGATGTTTCGCTACACCGACATCAAGCAGGCGCCCTGGTACGTCGTCGAGGCGGACGACAAACGCCGCGCGCGGCTCAACTGTATCAGTCACCTGTTGTCCATGATTCCCTATGAAGATTTAACACCCGAGCCGATCAAACTGCCCCCCCGGCAGAAGGACATCGGCTACGAACGCCCGCCGATCACCGACCAGACGTTCGTGCCGGAAGAATATTAAAACCGCTTTGCAGTCTTTTCCG
>Ga0272444_10000371_pt1 | contig 49372 bp, 36 predicted proteins | sample SSMForm13_FD_201033 | JGI IMG/M metagenome (GOLD analysis project Ga0272444, IMG submission 201033) | Marine sediment archaeal communities from Little Sippewissett salt marsh, Falmouth, MA, United States - SSM-Form-13 | ecosystem: Environmental > Aquatic > Marine > Wetlands > Sediment ... | reverse complement strand
GGACTGATGCTCTCCTGCCGGGTGACCCGGGTCGAGGGCCTCGAACGGGCCCGGGACGCCGTTGAAAAAGCCGGCGGGGGAGCCGTTTACGCCACGTGGCACCAGCGCATGTCTTACCATTTCCATCACTTCGGCTCCCGGCACGTCACCATGATGATCAGCCGGAGCCGGGACGGCGAGTATGCGGCCCGGGTGGCCCGGTGGCTCGGGTTTCGGAACGTGCGGGGGTCCTCTACCCGCGGAGGCTCCCAGGCCCTGAAAGAAATCATTCGACGGATGCGGCAGGGGGAAATCGGGGGCATGCTGGCCGACGGACCCCAGGGACCGGCGCGCGTTGCCAAGATGGGTTCCGTGATCATGGCCCGGGATGCACGGGTCCCTCTCATTCCGGTCCTCTGGGGCACGGACCGCGGATGGATGTTCAACTCCTGGGACCGATACCTCGTGCCCAAGCCGTACGCCCGTGTGGCCGTGCTTTACGAGGAGCCCCTGTGGGTGCCGTCGGATGCCTCCGGGGACACCCTGGAGCCCTATCGCGTGCTCTTCGAGGAGCGGCTCAACCGGGGCACCCGGTGGTGCGATCTCCAGTTCGGCGAGGAAAGGCCCTGGAGAAAGGAAAAGGAAGGAAAGAAGGATTGAAGGGGTAAGGGGATTACGACCCCCCGGGGCGTCTATTGGAGGCGGAATCGCACCGGGATGCGAACCCGCATCTCCACGGCCTCATCGCCTCGCTTTGCAGGCTCGAACCGCCATTCCCGAACCGCTTCCTGTGCAGCCTCGTCCAGGATCCGATGTCCGCAGGATTTTGCCACGTTCACCTCAACGGCCCGTCCCTCCCGCGTGACCAGCACATCGAGCAGCACGGTCCCCTCGTATCCCCTTTGTCGTGCGATCCTTGGGTAGACCGGTCTCTCGTTTTCCCGGTAGAGCGGCGCCGCCTCTTGAAGCGGGGGGGGGGTCTCTACAACATTGGACCCAACCTGCGGATCGGAAACGGGGCCGGAGCTGAGCATTCCAGAGGCTTCCCTCCTCTCGTATTCTTCTCCTTCAAGCCCAACCGTCCCATCCTGAACCGGCTCCGCGGTTTCAGTGCTTTCTCGAAGCAAAGAAGATACTTCCGGTTTATACGGCTCCGGAGGCGGGGCTACGCGTTTCTCCGGTTCTGGGGATGGGGGTTCGGGCGGAGCCTGCTCTACCTCTGGCTTCGGTTTCGGGGCGGGGGGGGGCATTCGGAGGGACGGCTCCGGAGGCACCGGTGCAAACGCCGCCTGCACCCTCGGCAACGGGGATCCGGAAGGGAATGCCGGCGCCGCGGGACGAGGCAGGGGTTGAAGGGTGAGCGCAACAGCCCCGCGGGACATGGGCTTCCACGTGTCCCTGGGCAAGAACCGGCCCCATTGGGGAACCAGGAACAATGCGTGAAGGATCACGGCCAGAAGAGCGGCCATCCAGAGACGTTTCACGTTCCGGCCTCGGTCTCCGCCTGAAGGGAAATGCGGGTGATCCCGGCGTCCCGTATACGGTCCAGGACCCGGAACAGCTCCTGGTAGGGAAGGGATCGGTCCGCGAAGAGGAGCACGCCCGGCGAGTCCGCGCCCCGTGCGCGACGCTCCAGCACATCCGTGAGATCTTCCGGCGAAACCCGGATCTCGTCCACAAAGGCGGTCCCGTCCCGTTGCACCGTGACCGACAGCACGAGCCGCTGATCGCGCTCCGCGCTGGAGGAGTTTGGAAGAAGAACGGGCAACCCGTGGTGAATCGCCATGGAAAGCATGGCATAGATGAAAAACACCAGCAGGAGAAACACGATATCGATCAGCGGCAGCATCTCGATCCGCGCCCTTCGCACGGGTGTGTGCGGCACCTTCATGCGACCTCTCCTCCCGACACGACCTGCTTCTGCTCGAGCTTTCCGTACACGATCTCCAGGCTCGTGGCGTACTTTTCAATGGCCAGGGCGGCACTCTCGGCGCGGGCGTTGAAGTAGTTGTAGGGAAACACCGAAAGAATAGCGATCCCCAGACCCGAGGCCGTGGTGATCAGGGCCTGAGCAATCCCTCCGGTCACGGCTCGGGGGTCCTCGATCCCGCTCTGCCCGAGCAGGTCGAACGAGGAGATGATCCCGAGCACGGTGCCGAAGATACCCAGGAGGGGCGCCACGGTGATCATGGTGTCCAGCACGGTCAGGTACCGGCGCATCCGCTGCATCTCGTCGGCCGCAGCCGTTTCCATGGCCTTGGTCATGGAAAACTCCCGGTGCAGAATACCGCTCACCAGGATGCGCACCACGAAGTCCCGGGATCCGGCAACGGCCCGGCGCACGGCCTCCCAATCTCCGCTCCGGCAAGTCGTGAGCACCTCGTCCACCAGTGCGGGATTCCGTCGAAGGTCCTCCCGAACCCAGAAAAGCGCCCGCTCGATGATCACCGTGAGTGCAATGAGCGAGCACCCGAGCAGGGGGATCATGACCGGTCCCCCTCGATAGAAGATGTCCACCATGGCGTTACCCCATTCCTCGGCTTGTTGACGTTCCCGGCGGCGAAGCCTCTGCCGCCTTATGATACCCCATGTCTCTGAGGCCTTTCACGAACCACGAACACGATTCACGGCCCTTACGGCACCATCGTCACCCGGGGCCTTCCGGTGTCCGGATGGCCGTCCACGAGCACGGGGCAGTCGAACACGCGGCCGATGGTCTCGGCCGTGATCACGGTCTCCGGGGGGCCGCTTTCCACCACCCGGCCCTCCTGGAGCACGAGCACGCGGCTGCAGTACTGCGAGGCAAGGTCGATGTCGTGGGAGACCACCACCACGCCCAGCCCCGCGTTCCGGACCAGGGAGTCCATGAGCCGGAAGATCTCGCGCTTGTGGCGGAGGTCCAGAAACGCCGTGGGCTCGTCCAGGAGCAGGACTTCGGGCTCCTGGGCCAGGGCGCGGGCGATGAGCACCCGTTGACGCTCCCCCCCGGATACGGCGTGGATGTCCCGATCTGCAAAATCCAGGGCGTTCGTCGCCTCGAGCGCCTTTCGAGCCACGGCCAGGTCGTGCGTCCCCTCGAACTGGAGGCGCCGCATGTGGGGGAAGCGCCCCATGAGCACCACCTCGAGCACGGAAAAGGAGAACCGGAAGTGGCTCTCCTGGGACACCATGGCCACCTGCCTGGCCACCTGGGCGCGTGGGAGATCCTCGAGAGACTGTCCGCGAAACCGCACTTTCCCCGCGTAAGGGGAAAGCAGCCCGTCCATGAGCCGCAGCAGCGTGCTCTTCCCGGATCCATTGGGGCCCAGCACCCCCAGGAGCTCGCCGCGCCCCACTTCCACGCTCACCTCCTGAAGGGCCCACATGTCCCCGTATCGATAGCCCGCATTCTCCAGCGTCAGGATCGGCCCCATCGGCTTCCCCTCGTCTTGAGCAGGTAGATGAAAAACGGCGCCCCCAGAAACGCGGTGATCACGCCTACCGGGAGTTCGCTCGGGGAGATCAGGACCCGGGCCAGGGTGTCTGCGGCCACCAGAAAGGCGGCCCCACCAAAGGCGGCCGTCGGGATGAGCACGCGGTGGTCGGCTCCGAATACCATGCGGGCCAAGTGAGGCACAATGAGCCCCACGAACCCGATGAGCCCGGAAAAGGACACCACCAAGCCTACGAGCAGGGACACCGTGATCAGGCAGACGAGCTTGGTCCGCCTCACCTCCACACCCACCTGCCTCGCGGCCTCCTCACCGGCCGTGATCAGGTTCAGGTGGCGAGAAAACGCGTACAGGACGGCGCACCCCCCCAGGGCCAGTGGGCCGGATACGACCAGGTGGCTGTACCGGCTCTGCCCCAGGTCCCCGTAAAGCCAGAAGAGCATGCTGTGGAGACGGCTGTCCGTGGTCGTGGTGATGAAAAACATGATCACCGCGGTGAAAAAGGCGTTGATGATCACCCCGGTAAGAAGCACCGTGGCCGACTCCATGCCCATGCGTCGCGTCCCCAGGGCCATGAGCAGGCCGAGGGTCAGCAGGGAACCCCCAAACGCCATGACAGGGACCCCAACGCTGAATCCGAACCCCATCAGAATGCCCAGGACCGCGCCGAACGCGCCTCCGCTCGAAACGCCCAGGATAAACGGGTCGGCCAGGGGATTTCGAAGGATCGCCTGGAACGCCACCCCGCCCAGAGACAGGGAGAAGCCCGCCACGGCGGCCAGGAGGATGCGGGGAAGGCGAATGCGGAAGAGGATGAGCCCCACGGAATCCTCGCCGGCACCCCGTCCGGCCAGGCGGCCGAGGATCTCCGTGACGGACAGGTCCGCCGTGCCCAGGCCCAGAGACCCGGCCATGACACATCCGAGAAGGAGCCCCATGGCCAGGGTGAGGCCGAGCACGTTGCGCGCTGTAAGGGGATGGGTGCTTTTTTTCATACGCCTTGACAACCCTCAGTCCGTGCCTGGATGAAGGAGTTGCATCATCCGCTCGAGTCCCCGAATCACCCGCGGGGCCGGCCGATCGAAGAGATCCGAATCGATGAGGTGAACCCGGCCGGTTCGAACGGCCGGAATGGTATTCCACCGAAACCACGCCTTCCGGGCCTCCTCGAAGGCCCCGCCCCGCTCCATGGAGGAGATCAGGATCACGTCCGGCGCCTCGTCCAGGACCTCCTCCAGGCTGAGCCGCGGGTAGGGGACCTCGTGATCGGCCGTGATGTTTTCTCCGCCGGCCAAGCGAATGACGTCGTGGTGCAGGGTGTTTCGGTTCACGCTCATGATCGGGCGAATGTTGATCTGGAGGAACACGCGAGGCCTGCGTTTCTCCTGGGTACGCGCGACCACGCGATCGAGCCGGGCCCGAAGCTCCCGGGCCAGGGCCTCTCCCCGCTCCCGGACGCCGCAAACCGCCCCCAGTCCTTCGACAGTGCGGATCATGCCGTCCACACTCCTCGGGTTCACGGCATAGACCGCCACGCCTGCGTCCTCGAGAAGCTCGACCAAGCCGAGCTTATTCCCATCCACGGTCCCCACGGCCAGGTCCGGCGCCAGGTCGAGGATGCGCTCCGCATTCAACCGGATGTAGCTCCCCACCCTGGTCTTGGCTGCGGCCTCGGGGGGGTAGGTGCTGAACTCGGTGACGCCCACCACCCGGTCTCCCAGGCCCAGGGCAAAGAGCATCTCCGTAATACTCGGGGCCAGGGACACGATACGCTGCGGCTCGTCCGGCACGCGGACCTCCCGCCCGGCCTCGTCCACGTGCACGCCTCCGGCCGCAGACCCGGGAACGAGAGCCCATGCCGCCAGGAGGACCAAAAGAAAAATGAGAGCCTTGCGAGTCATCCCCTCTCCTCCGCGCACCCCGGGATCACGTCCAGGGCCTGGGAAATGTGCCGGCAGAAGACCTCGATGATGCCGTCCCGTTGGCCCAGGCCGCGCGTGTCCAGCGCGACCTTCAGGCCCTGCTCTTCGAACAGGGCCTTCCATGAGTCTTCCCTCCCGGCCAGGTCCTCGAGAAAGTGCCGGCCCGCCACCAGCATGAACGGCACGAGCCGCACCCGAGAGCACCCATCCGCCCGCACCCTCTTCAGGATCTCCTCCGGCCCTGGGGCCCCCTCGACCAGACCGACATACACTCTCCGGCCCACGACCTGCCGAAGCCGCTGCTCGAGAGCGGCGTACGCGCACCAGATCGGATGGTCCGTGCCGTGGCCTGCCAGGATCACGGCCTCGTCCTCTTCGGGGCGAAGCTCAGGGGCCAGGGCCTGCACGACCGCATCGAAGTCCTCGGGGGCCGTGAGCAGGGGCAGGCCCATGGCCGTTCGGATGGGTCCTCCCGCAGCCAGTGTCACGAGCCGATCGAACTCGTGCCCGCACAGGACGTGCAGGGACTGAACTGCGGCCCAGGCATGCCCCTTCGCGTGCAGATCCGAGAGCACCTCGTCGGGACCGGGGAAATCCAGATTGCGACTCTTCTTGACCCGGTCCTTGACCATACGCGAGGTGTAGGCCCAGCGAACGTCATGATTCGGGAACCGCTCCCGGACAAGGCGATCCACACGATCATAGGTCTTCAGGGCCTTGGTGGTGGTCCCAAACGCCGTGATCACGATGGGCACGGGGGAAGGGGGTGCGTTTCGATTCAAGGGCATGGGTCTCCTTTCTTACCTTCCTTTCGCTGCAACGCCATCTTATTCCCCGCCCTCCCTTTCATCAAGCCGGTGATCGGTTTGACGTCCTTTCCTTGAAGCGCCCAGGCCGAAAAGTCCCACCCAGAGAAGGACCAGAAGCGAGGCCCACCAGGGGGCCCCCGAGGAAGACGGCCTCTCCGAGGGGTTCTCGGGGTTTACGGCCTCCATGCGAAACCCTTCCACAACCCGCTCCCCTTCCTCGCTCCGGGAGGCCTCGTTCTTCGGATTCGTCGAATTGCTGCGCTCCTCCCGGGTGCGTTCCAGGGATAGGGAGAACCCTTCGGTCAGGGCCTTCTGGAGCTCCCGTCTCTCCTGGACCTGGTCTTCAAGACGCTTTCCGGACGACTCCTCCACGGCCGCCTGAAACGCCGCCGCCACCTCGGGGGAGATCACGCCCGGAATGGACAGGATGTTTACGACCATCTGGTTGAGGAGAGGATTGTTGCACGTGTGATCGCAGCAGGCCACCCCCTTTTCGACCACGTTCAGCGCATAGGATGCGGCCAGCCGCTTTTTTGCGGCCTCATCCGCTTCCCAGTACCCCTTTCGCACGCACTCCAGCATGCGCGCAGTCATGGACTGGTGGGCCCAGGGGTTCTCCCGGTCAAAGAAGTCCTCGAGCCCCAGGTCGTACTTGTCCTTCACATACACCTCAAAGGTCTGCTCCCACGCCGTGCTGTCCACGGCCTCGGGTGTGGTGACCTGCCATCCCCAGAGGTACTCTGCAAAACGGGCCATCTCCCGGGCACCGGCATAGCCCTCCTTCTGCATGCCCTGAATCCACTTGGGGTTGAAGTACCGCGTTCGGGACTCGCGGCCGATGACCCGGGACAGGTCCTCCACGCGGGCCTCATCCGCATCCCGGTTCATGGTGAGGACCGTCTCCGGGGCCTCGCCCCGGGCGTTTCGCACGGCCAGGGAGAGCCCTCCCAGGTACTGAAAGAGGTCATCGTTGTCCATGGTCCCGTAAACAGCCGAGGAGATGGAATGGACGGCTGTATCCACCCTTCGAAGGTGTTCCCGGAACGTCTCCGGGGCCTCCTCCCCCCACAGGCCCTGGCCGAAGGCATAGCCGGTGCGGTTCTCGTACACACGGGCGATCTCCTCGTCCGACTCCCAGAAGCCCGAGTTCGACGCCATCTCCGACACCCCGTTGCCGTAGGTCCCGGGCCTTTCCGTGAAGATCCGGGCCCTGGCCAGGACTTCGGCACGATGCGCATCCATGCCCTGCCCCACCAGGCGCTCCTGAATGGCCTCGGTGTGCCTGCGAATGAAGTTCTCGAGGTCCGTCTCGGCCGAGGCCCGGGTCACGGCCTCGTCGATCAGGAGAATCATATTCGGAAAGAGGTCCCGGTAGAGGCCCGAGGGGTTGACCAGCACGTCGATTCGAGGCCGGTTCAGAACGTGCCCCGGAATCGTCTCCACGCCTGTCACCCGCCCGGACGCGTCCCAGCAGGGCCTCATGCCCATGAGAAAAAGGAGGGTGCTCTCGTTGATCCCCTCGTTTCGAATGGTCTCCGTGGCCCAGAGCACCACCGCGACCTTCTCCGGGTAGCGCCCCTTTTCCCGAAGGGCCTTGTCCATGATCTGCGCGGCCGCCTCCCGGCCCAGGTCCCAGGCCGAGGGCGAAGGGATCTTCTGAGGATCGAACCCATACACGTTCCTTCCGGTGGGAAGGGCCTCCGGGTTCCTCAAGGGGTCGTTTCCTCCTCCCGGCGGCACATATCCACCGTTCAGGGCGTGCACGAGATTTTCCATCTCCAGGGGGCCGGAGTCCTTGAAGCCCTTTCGCACCCGCCCGGCGTCCAGGTCGGGGTTCTGCTCGACCACGGCCGCCACCGTGTCCTCAAAGGCCTCTCCCCCGGGAGAGGCTCCGAAGGTGTGAAGCCCGTAGGGCATGTGGTTCTCACGGATCTCGAGCAGGTAGTGCTCCACCTCCTCCAGGTCCTCCGCAGTCACCTTCTCCAGGTCCAGGTCCTTCAGCAGACCTGTTTCCGCAGCCAGGCCTTGAATGCGACCCAGCAGGTTGGAGCGGGTTTTCCCTTCCATGGCCTCTGCCCGGTTGTAATCCTGGATCCGCTCGTAGAGCTCTGCAACCTCCCCGTAGAGCCCCCCACGCGTGAGGGGCGGGGTGAGGTGGTCCACGATCACGCCCCGGCCTCTTCGCTTCGCCTGGATGGCCTCGCCCACGTCGTCCACGATGTAGGGGTAGATGTTGGGGAGATCCCCCAGCAGGACCTCGGGCGGGCAGGTGTGGGAAAGACCGGACTGCTTTCCCGGAAGCCACTCGTGAGTGGCGTGGGTCCCCAGATGGATGACCGCGTCCGCGTGAAACCCTTTTCGAAGCCAGAGATAGGCGGCAATGTACTGATGGTGGGGCTGAAGCTCCGGATCGTGGTAGAGCTTCATGGGCTCATCGCCCCAGCCCCGTGAGGGCTCCGGCATGAGCACGACGCTTCCGCAGCGGACCGCCGGGATCACGAATGCACCGTCCTTGACCATGATCCGGGAGGCGTCGGGAGGCCCCCACTGCTCGACCACACGGTCCCGAAAGTCCCTTGGAAGGGCCTCGAACCAGGAGGTGTACTCGGCCAGGGGCACCCGTACCATCTCCCCTTGAGTCGTCATCCGGTCCAGCTCTCCCGGGGCCCAGCTCCCCACATTGCGGCCGGAGCGAAGGATCGACGCTCGAAGGGCTTCTTCGGAGAGCTCCTCCTCTCCCTTGATGTGAACCCCCTCGGCCTCGAGGCGGGCCAGAATACGCTCCAGGCTCTGAAAAACATTCAGGTAACTCGCCCCGATGTTCTGCTTTCCCTGGCTGTGATTGTAGTAGAGGATGGCGATGCGCTTGTCCTTGTCCTGCTTTCTCTTCAGCCGCACCCAACGCTTCAAACGCGGGATCAGCAGGTCGAGGTTCTCCTGAATCACCCTCCGCACGTACACGGTTTTATCGGATGCGTCCTCCAGGGGGACCTTGGCCCCCAGGGGTGTAGGCTCCACCAGGCCGGAGATCTCGGGGTTGGCCAGGGTCCAGGCCACCTCCATGGGAGGGATGCCCTGGGGGTCGCGCCTCCACTGATCCAGGGTGGAGGAGAAGAGGTGGATGCCGTTGATCACAGGCACGTCCAGGGAGGCCAGGGCCGACCGGACGTCTTCGTTGAGTGCGGATTTGAACTTGAGCGAGAAGGCCAGGATCCCGTCCAGGTCCACGCGAGGCCGCCCCTCCCCGTCTTGAAGGACCGAAGAGAGGACCTCATTCACTGGCCCGAAACCGGCCAGGACATTGAACCCCGCCTCTTCCAGGCCGCGAATCACGGTGTCCAGGGCCTCCTTCTGGCCCGGTGCCATGGCCGAAGCATAGAACGTCACGCCGATCCACGGACTGCCCGCTCCAAATCGGCCTGTCTCTTCGTACCACTGGAGGAAACCGTCCGGGTCGCTCCAGGGGCGATCGCCGTCTGGGTGGTACACACCGCTACCGGGGAGGAGCACGGGCTCGTCATAGGCGACCGATGGGTCCAGGGCCTCGTGGACGGACCGAAGGATCATGTTGCGGACATTGGGGACAGTGAGGTTATCAAAGTACGCGCGCACGGACGGGTGAAACCTGAACCCCTGCTTTCGAAGCACCTCGTCGTTCCGGGAGCCCCGGAGCGCATACACAGGAACGCGATTCGCGTCCACGTGGTCGCATACGAACCGGGCGAGCGGCTCCATCATCACGTCCACGAGAATGAGGGAGGAGGACCGCACAAAGTCTGCGGCCTCCTCGGCCTCCTCCAGATCCTTTGCTGTGAAGAACCGGGCCTCGACGCCGGAAGGGACCTCCATCCCCTGAAGGGCCTCGGAGGCGGTGACCGTTTCCCCGTCGATGAGCAGGAGGGAGACGTGCTCGGCCAGGACCGGCGGGGCCGCCGTGAGGAGCCAAAGACCGAGGATGGACAGAGCCACGCGCATGGACCTACTTCCCTTCCTCCGCGATCCCGTTCAAAAGCGCATTCAAGGCAAGAGCCAGGGGCTCGGGCAGTTCCGCGGTCACCAGGTCCTGAAGGGGCTCCACCGGCCGTCCTGCCACGGACTCCGCCACCAGACCGCACTGGGCGCGAAAGAGGGTCAGGTCCTGAATCAGGCCACGCTCTGCATCGTCGCTCACAGCGAGCGCCGAGGCCACGAATGCAGCATAGTGCGGATCCAGAAGCACCTGCTCCAGACGCTCGAGCCTCGAGGCGGGCACGTCCCCAGCCCAGGGACACGCCGCCACCAGGGCGTAGGGCGAGATTCCCCGCTCGTCCAGGCGGGAGATCACCGGACGTTCCCTTCGAAGCCCGTTTTGAAGAAACACGGCCTCCTGCACCCCGCGGTACACGGCCCGGGCCATGAGCTCGCCCATCTTGGAGTGGCCACCGGCATTGTCGATCCGGGGCCCCCGCCCCTCCACCACCAAAATATTGTCCGTTCCCGTACCCGTGGCCTGGTGAATGAGAGGACGCTCCAGGCTCCGAATGTCCAGGTCCTGGAGGGCGGCCGTCTTGGCCTCGGTGGCGCTGATCACGGCGCGGCTCATGGCGCGGGGTGTGAGCTGCGTGTTCGTGAGGAGCAGGATGTTGATGGTGCCGAGCTCGTAAAACCGGCCCGTGTCCCGGGACATGCGAACCGCATTGGACTCGACCCCTGCGGTGACCAGCGCCGTCACAGACATGTCCTGAAACCGCTCCACCTGGACCGAGAGGTTGTCCATGTCCGCGCCGGTGAAGAGAAAGGACGCGGTCTTCACCTCCCGATCGATGACATGGTAAATCCGCTTTCGCAGGACCTCCAACCCCAAGGCGTGCCCCAGGGCCCAGCAGGGGGGCGGGGAGAAGTGGTTTCCCACGGAGACGATGCCCTGGCGCTCCCCTTCCAGGGTGGAGAGCACCCTCTGGGGCTCGGTGAAGTCCAGGATCAGGGTCTTGCTGACGAAATCGTGAATGCGGCATCGAACGATGCGGGCCTCCCGCACATAGGCCAGGGGAACCGAAATCGGCCGTTGGTCAAGGATCTTCTCCTCATAGACCTGGTTCTCTTTTCGTGCAAAAGCCTCCGGATAGATCCGCGAGGCCAGCCAGGCCACGAACTCCCCGGTATGGGTGGCCGCCCGACAGGTCAGCTCGCACGGAAAACTGTAGATCCGGCCTTTTCGCATGGATTCCACGTCCCGCCAGCCGGGGCGGTTCAGCCATTCTGCGCTCGCTTCCCGGTCCATGCCGCAGCCGTAAAGGACCTGGGCGTCAAAGGCCTTCCAGGCCTCCAGGTCCACCGGGACCACGTCCCCGGCTTTTCCCAGGCACGGTGGAATCCCTCCTGCGGCCCGAATCATGTCGTTCTGAAACGAGTCGTCCCCCGGCGCCATGATCCGGTCCCGCCCCATGAGCCGCATCACGCGTCTTCGCTGATCCCGAGGAATGCGGGAGACCTTTTGCTGAATCCCATCGATCCGATCCTGAATGCTCTTCACGATTCCCTCCGCCTCGGCCTCCCGGCCCACCACGCGCCCGAGGAGCCGAATGTTCTCATAGCTCCCGGCGAGGCTCTTCGCCTCCACGAACGCCACCTTCACCCCGGCATCTCGAAGCGAGGCCAGGTGCTTCTCCTGGAGCGGGGAGCCCAGGACCAGATCCGGCTTGCAGGCCTGAATCGTCTTCAGGGAGGGGCGCAGAAAGCCGCCCACGGGAGCAGGCGTCTTCACGCCGGGAACCTTGGCATCGTGATAGGTCACCCCTTCGAGCAGGTCCTCGGCCCCCAGAGCGATCAACACCTCGGTGACCGAGGGAGAGACCGAGACCACGCGCGAGGGCATCGCCTCGATTCGCACGGACCGGCCCAGCGCATCCTGAAACGTCACGGGGTACTCCGCAAACACCGCCTCCATCGAGCCGAGAAAGGCCAACCACACCCCGGCAAGACAAAGCACGCATCCAATGAAACCCACCCGATTCATGACCTCTCCTTTTCCTTTGAAACTCCACACCGCGCTCCCCTCTGGCATGCGTCGCTCCGTGCCGAGGCCTCAGTCCGGCACGTACACCATGGAGCCGTCCTCCAGACGGTAGGCCACACCCAGCCGCTCCCCCCGGCCTCGGGCCTGCTCCTGGGTCATGCGCATGGCGCTGACCTTTTTCCCCTTCTTGGTAATGACCTCGAGCTGACCGCTTTCACTCTTCTTCAGGATGGTCATGTTGGACGTCTCGCTGAAAAGGTCCTGAAGGTGATAGGCCGTAAACAGGGTGACCACAAGACCCACGATGAAAACGAGACCGATGTCGAAGAGATTGGCCACGCCGCTCAGCGGGTCGTTCCCTCCGGACGACTCCCCGGAGAACGAGTCCAGGCCTCCATTCCGGCTGGATGCAAAGTACCTCATAAGACGCCCTCCTCTTCACGGGCACCGGCCAGGACCTCGGTGACGAGCTGCATGTTCTTGATGTCCTCCTCCACCCACCGCCGCCGAAGTGTGTAAAACACATAGGCGGCGATCCCCACAGCCAGGCCGACAACGGTTGTGGTAAAGGCGATCACCAGGTCAGAGGAGAGGCGGGAAAGATCTCCCTGCCCCAGGGCCGCCAGCCCGGTCCCCATGGGGATCAGGGTTCCGATAAGCCCCAGGCTGGGACCGATTCGCACCACCATTCTCACCCGGTCGAGCCCGCGCCGGGCGTGATGGACCCTCTCGCGAAGCAGGTTTTCAATGTCCAGGTGACGCACCCTCTCCCCCTCGCGTGGGAGGATCCGACCCAGGTCGTTGAGGTAGGCCCGCACCCGATGGGCCATACCCGCCCCTCCGGGTTCTTCTTCGGATACATCCCCCGGAGAGAGGGGTTTCAGCCGAACCCGTTCCAGCCACTCCGCCACCAGGCCGCCGGCCTGAACCACGATCCAGGCCGTCAGAAGGACGAGAAGGACGAGGACCGGATAGAGCAGGGAGGAGGCAATCACGTAAATAAAGGACTTCAACAATGCGCCTACAGCCATGGATCAACCCTCCTGGCGCGCGCCCTCATGCGCAAAAATCCAACGATGAAGGACAACGCAGCCGCCGCGAACACCCCCAGGACCGCCCAGGAGGACGGATTTCCGTCCGCGGCCAAGCGTCCGGCCACGGTGTAGATCTCATCCGCATCCTGGACCGGGGGCAGAAAAAGAATCGAGGTGAAGAAATAGGCCGCAGTCAGAAGCATGGCCCACCCGAGTATCCTTGAAGGGGGGGCATCGCCGGTCAGACGGCCCGATCGAAACGCCGCCGCCGTGAGCACGGCAATAAGCACGAACGCCCCAAAGATCCCGAGCATGACCTTCCAGACCGCACCAGGGATGAAGGTACGGACCGCCGTCATGCTCAGGATCAGAACGACCATGCACACCGGGCAGGGAATCACCAGGGCCAGCCAGCCCCTGGTGGATTCGTCGACATGATCCGGGCGTCTGAGGAGGTGGATACCCCAGAATGCCAGGCCGGCCGATGCCCCCACGTGAAGCATCATCCCGGACTCGAGGAGCCCTTGAACCGCGCTCCCGGGCCGGGCGATCTCCCATTGACCTGCGATCCAGGTGCAGAGGACGAAAAGGCCGAACCAGGCAAGGCCGAAGCCGCCCCAGACCCCGACACGAGCCCAGGCACCTCCTGAAACCCGGGGCAGCAGATACTGGAGGCCGATGCCCGTCTTGACGGCAAAGGCCCCTACGGCCATGAGCATGCCCGCGACAAGCACCTCAAGGATCATGGACGTCCCCTCCTCCTTCCCAAGGATCCACCGGGAGAACGGTAGCGGATGAACCGATATCCTCCCCAGGGGGGTTAGAATCGCCAGGTGAGCCCGGCGTAATACCGCGCCCCTGCCATGGGGTACCCCTTGGCGTGGTCGTAGGTGTGGTCCAGGAGATTTTTCACCTCGATCCTGGCGCTCAGTTCTCCGGCCTTTTGGGTCCGAATCAGGGTCTTCTCGGCAGACAGGTTCACCACCGTGAACCCTCCTTTCTCCACCACAGGGGCTGGGAACAGGCCGCACTCGTAGTCCTCCACCTGCTGCGGCCCCCAGTAGGAGGCCTGGATCCGGGCCCAGAAATTGCCGGGATCCGCCACGGTCAATGCCGCAGCGACGTGCAGATCCGACACGTACAAGAGGTCCTCCCCTGTGCTTTCGTCCTCATACGTGGTCAAATAGGCCACCTGGACTTCGGGCCGCACCTCCCAGGTCCAGTCGAACCATGCGCCCACATCGTAGGAAAGCTCCGCTTCCAGACCCTCCACCGACGCCTCCCCCAGATTCTCCCACGTGCTGTCGCCTCCGGCCGTGGTCGTGGCCTGGATCATGTCCTCGTACTCGGTCATGAAATAGGTCAACGAGGCCTTCCACGCCCCCCGAACGAAATCAACGCCTCCGTCCAGGGTCCAGCTCGTCTCCGGCTGTAAATCCGGGTTCCCCACCTGGCGCCTGCCAAAGGCCACGTAGTCGGCTGCCAGCTGGTCCGCCCCCGGCATGACAAAGGCCTCGCCATAGTTGACTCGAAGCTTGAGCCCTTCCACGACCGTGAAGGCGGCCCCCAACCGGGGCGTCACCTGGTCCTCCTTTTCGGTCCTTCCCTGGGGATCGACCACCTCTACCTCGTAGTCGTCGTAGCGAAGCCCCCCGTTCAGGATCAGCCGCCGGTCCAGGAGGCGCACCTTGGCCAGGAGGAATGCGGACGGGTTTTCATAGCTGGTCTTGCGGGGCAGCCACGTGTTCTCGATCTCGTACTCGGCCCAGTCGAATCCGGCGGTCACGAGGAAGACCTCATGGTTCAGGGATACCTGGGCCTGGGCGCCCTGGAACGCGGTGTCCTGCTGGGAGTCGATGCCGTCATCGAAGAAATCCGGGTTGCTCTCCATCGGGTCCACCCACGTGGTCCGATCCCGCCCCGTAAAGTATCTTGCCTTCCAGAGAAGCATATCCTCCAGGGCTGCTCCCTCGTAGGACAGGTCCGTGGAGTAGTTGATGCTGTCCGAGTAGTCGTCGAGATCGTTCTGGCTGAGGTAAGAAGGGCCTCCGGCGTGATCCACCTCGGAGCGGGTGTGTACGAGACCAATCCGATGCCCGGGCGCGAGCGTGTACCCCAGGTTCACGCTTGCGGCCTCCTGCCGGTCAAGACCCGTGTTCGCGTAGTGATCACCCTCACCGGTCTCGTAGTCGTCCCTGGAGCGGGCCGACACGCTCACCGCGCCGTCGAACCCCTTGGCCTCCCCGGAAAGGGACACAGCCCCTTCCCAGAAAGAATCGCTCCCGGCCATGCCTTCCAGGATGAGCGAAGGCTTTCCTTTTCCTTGCTTGGTGATCACGTTGATCACACCGCCCATGGCGGCCGACCCGTACTGGACGGCTGCGGGGCCGCGAACAATCTCGATTCGCTCGATATTGCGGGCCGGAATTCGGGCCGCGTTTCCCGTCCCGATCCTACGTCCGTCGAGCAGGATGAGGATGTGTCCCAGAAGGTCGTTTCCATGGGTCTCCGTACGAAACCCCCGCATGCCCACCGAGGTGAGTGATCCGGGATACCGGTGAATGTGGCCTGTGGCCTGCTCCGCCAGGATCTCGTCCAGGGTGTCGGCCGAGGACTGGCGGATGGTCTTCTCGTCCAGGATGGTGACGTGGGCCGAGACCTCCTTCTTTTCCTCGCTCACCCGCCCGGATGTCACGACCACTTCATCGAGCACAAGGGGTTCCTGGCTTTCTTGATCTTTCGTTTCCTCCGCCCAGGCAATCCCGGCCCAGGCCACAACTGCCGCGAGTACGATCAGAATCTTCTTCATCGGGTCTTTCTCCTTTCGAACGCTATCGGTTCCCAGAGTATTCGCGTTTCGCGGCAGGCATAAAAAAACCCCGGATCGAACCTTCGACCCGGGGATGTCCCGTTTTCACCCTCGAACGATCTTGATGAATCGCATCCTGTCCGCGAAAGCGATCCCGTTGAGCTCCAGGCAGGTCTTCTGACTTCCCTCCCTTTCGGCGGCCTTCCCATTCCATCTGTGGAACAGTGGCTCACAACGGCCGAAAGAGTTCTCCCCGGCTTGAAAAACACCGAAGGAGCAAGGTTACAGCGGCGGGCCCGTCCCCGATTTTCACGGGGTTCCCTTTTCAGCCCCCTGAGGGGCACCTGAAACGTCTGAGATGCTTTATACAGCTACCTGGGCAATGAAGTCAAGACGACCTTGACAGAGGCCTCTGCCCTCTCTATACTCCACCCCTTGATTTAATTTTTCCCGAAAGGAAAAGAAGCCTAAATGCATCTCTATTGGCGTGTCATCGAAGAGCTCAAGTACCTCAACGAGACCTGGACCCTGAACGACCCGAGCCTGTCCCGGTGTTTTTCCCAGTGGGTCAAGAAAAACGCAGACGCCCTGGCCCTGGCCGACCGCGCCGGCGAGACCGGTAAGGCCAGTGTCTTCTCCCACAGGGGCCTTCCGGTGTCCTTGAACTGATGGATGGAGTCGTAAAAGGCCTGCGACAAGGAGATTTGCCCCCAGGGACCCCAATGAGTTACAGCGTAGTCCACAGCGGTCGAGGGGGTTTTTTCGAGATGGTCAACGGATCGGCCCGGTTGTCTACTCTTATCCCCCCAGGATCGCCAAATCCGTCCGATGGGGGAATAAATCAGGTTTTCCCACATATAGCGCTTTTTTCACTTGACGGATCCCACATATAGTGTAAACTCCTTTTGAACATTGGGTTTCACCCATACCGACGGGGCCGCCGCTTCCGTCTCCCTTTAAATCTTTACCGGTTTTCTGCACCACGTGCAGGCTTCTTTTTTAATCAGAACATCTTTTTTCTTTTCCTTGTATCGTTTTCCCATTTTCAACGTTCTTTTTCTCTGGATTGAGGAGTGCCGATGTTTGAAGAGATCAAGAAGCGCGACGGGAGGGTGGTGGAGTTCGACTCCACCAAGATCACGTCGGCCATTGCCAGCGCAGGCAAGGCCACGGGCGAGTTCGAAGAACGGGAGGCCCGAAAGCTCACCCTGCGAGTCCTCACCCTGGCCCATGAGCTCCGGCTGGGGCCCGTGCCCGAGGTGGAGGAGATCCAGGACATCGTAGAGCGAGTCCTCCTGGACTCTCCGTTCAATCGCTCGGCCAAGGCCTACGTCCTCTACCGGGAACAGCACGCTCAGATTCGCGCCCTGGCGACAAGGGCCAGCGTGAACCTCGTGGAGAACTACATTCAGAAGCTCGACTGGAAGATCAACGAGAACAGCAACATGTGCTACTCCCTCCAGGGGCTGAACAACTACATCTCCGCGGATGTCACCTCCGAGTACTGGCTCAACCGCATCTACCCTCCCGAGGTCCGCGAGGCGCACAAAAGCGGGGACTTTCACATCCACGACCTGAGCCTCCTCTCCATCTACTGCGTAGGATGGGACCTCCAGGACCTCCTGATCCAGGGGTTCCGCGGTGTGGAGGGGAAGGTGGAGAGCGGCCCTCCCAAGCACTTCCGCTCGGCCCTGGGCCAGCTCGTGAACTTCTTCTACACCCTCCAGGGCGAGGCCGCGGGCGCACAGGCCGTGAGCAGCTTCGACACGCTGCTCGCCCCGTTCATCCGCCGCGACGGCCTGAGCTACAAAGAGGTCAAGCAGTGCCTCCAGGAGTTCGTGTTCAACATCAACATCCCCACCCGGGTGGGTTTTCAGACCCCGTTCACGAACATCACCCTGGACCTGAACGCCCCGTCCACCCTCAAGGACCAACCGGTCATCCTCGGCGGAGAGCCACAGGAGGAGACCTACGCGGACTTCCAGGCTGAGATGGACCAGATCAACCGTGCCTTTGCCGAGGTCATGATGGAGGGGGACGCGCGGGGACGCGTGTTCACCTTCCCCATCCCCACGTACAACATCACCGAGGACTTCGACTGGGACAACCCGAACCTGGACATGGTCTGGCGCATGACCGGGAAGTACGGGATCCCGTACTTCTCCAACTTCGTGAACTCGGACATGTCCCCGGAGGACGCCCGCAGCATGTGCTGCCGGCTCAGGCTGGACAACCGGGAGCTCCTCAAGCGGGGGGGCGGCCTCTTCGGGGCCAACCCGCTCACAGGGTCCATCGGCGTGGTGACCTTGAACCTCCCTCGGATCGGGTACCTCGCCCGGGACGAAAAAGACTTCTTCGAACGGCTCGAGCGCTTCGTGCGCCTGGCCGCGGACAGCCTGGGCATCAAGCGGAAGGTCCTGGAGAAGTTTACGGACAAGAACCTCTACCCTTACTCCAGCTTCTATCTCCGCGACGTCAAGGAGCGCACGGATCGGTACTGGACCAACCACTTCTCCACCATCGGCGTCATCGGCATGAACGAGGCCTGCATGAACTTCCTGGGCGAGGACATCGGCTCCACGGAAGGCCGCACCTTTGCACTCCAGGTCATGGATTTCCTCCGCGAAACGATCATGGGTCTTCAGGAGGAGACCGGGGACATCTTCAACCTGGAGGCCACGCCGGCCGAGGGCACGTCCTACCGCCTGGCCATGCTGGACAAGGAACGCTTCCCGGACATCCTGAGCGCGAACGAGGCGGAGTTCCGCAAGGGCACGGCCCCGTTCTACACGAACTCCACCCAGCTCCCGGTCAACTACACCGACGACCTCTTCGAAACCCTCCTGCTCCAGGACGAGATCCAGACCAAGTACACCGGCGGCACCGTGCTCCACGTGTTTCTCGGGGAGCAGGTCACGGACATGGAAACGATCAAGGGATTTCTCAAGAAGATCGTCACGCGGTTCCGCCTCCCATACTTCACGCTCACACCCACGTTCAGTGTGTGTCCTGCCCATGGGTACCTGAGCGGCGAGCACCACACGTGTCCCACGTGCCACAGGGAAACCGAGGTGTACTCCCGGGTGGTGGGCTACCTGCGACCTGTAAAGCAGTGGAACCACGGCAAGCGGGCCGAGTTCGCTCTGCGGAAGACCTTTCAAGTGGAACCGGACGGCGTGGAGCCCCCCCTTCTCGAGGAGCCCCCGGCCTCGCCGGTGCAACACGTTTCTGTCGGGAAGTAGCCCCATGATCTTCGGTGGACTACAAAAGCACTCCCTCATCGACTTTCCCGGGAAAATGAGCTCCGTGCTCTTTCTCTGCGGGTGCAACTTCCGATGTCCTTACTGCCACAACCCGGACCTGGCCCGGGGCTGCCCATCGTGCAAGACCCGCGTGAGTGAGGAGGAGGTCTTTGCCTTCCTGGAGCAGCGTCGCGGTCTGCTGGACGGCGTAGTCGTCTCCGGCGGGGAACCCACCCTGGCCCCGGACCTTCCCTCCCTGTGCGCGCGCCTTCAGAACATGGGATTTTCCGTGAAGCTCGACACGAACGGCAGCCGTCCCCGCGCGCTCCACCACCTCCTGGAAGCCGGGCTGGTGGACTACGTGGCCATGGACGTCAAAACGGACCCCCTCCACTACGACCTCCTGACCCGGGAGCACGGGACCTTTTCCCAGATCCTCACGAGCATTCAGCTGATTCTGGACAATTCCGTGGACTACGAGTTTCGCACCACATGCGTGCGCCCGCTGGTCACAGAGTCCGCCATCGCTACCATCGCTCGCATGATCCAGGGCGCCCGGCGGTACCTGCTCCAGCGGTTCCGCCCCGAAGAGGTCCTGGATCCCGCCTTCTTTGCAGACCGCGACTCCTCCTTCACCGAGGACGAGTTCCTTCACTTCCAGGCCCTGGCCCAGCCCTGGGTCCAGGAGTGCCGGCTCCGGTAACCTTCCACACCCATCCAGCATCCTCTTCTCCGAAGCTTGTGCAGCTCGACCTTCTCTCTAAACAAAACCGACTTGTCGTGCCCCAACCACAGCGCTATAGTCCTTGTTCGGACCGGTTGTGGAGAAAGGGGCTCCTCATCACCCATAGCAAAGGAGGAATCATCATGCCTGTGAGTTACCCGAAGGTCGGCAACAAGGTCGTGGCGAAAATCATCAGCACGAAGGGAGACTGCACCATCGGCCTGAAGGCCGGGGAGGAGTACGAGCTGAGCGTGCATCGATGCGGGGAATTCTGCGGGTACTTCTACCACAATCTCATCAACTGGATCACCATGCTCCAGTTCGGGGGGACGTTCCCCGTGTTCGAGGACCCGGATGTGCATGTCTGGGATTGCCCGAACCCCATCAACCGTGTGAGGGTCGAGCTCCATCGCGTGAAGGAGTAGGAACGCGGAAAAAGAGGCCGCAGGTGTGCAGTTCCTTTTCATCAAGGGCCTCTCGCAGAAAGCGAGAGGCCCTTGATGCTTTTGAACGAAGGGTGCCCTTAGGAAGTGAAAACGTTTCGCATGCGCTGAAAAAAGGGGAGAAGAGAATCGCCTTTATAATGGGATGTCCGGCCACGTGTGGATGGGTTCGGTGGAGCGGACCACGTGCATGCCTGCGTCAGCAAAACGCTGAAACGCCGCATCCGCCTGGTCGGTAAAGTCCACCACGCCGGAAACCACCACCGAGGAGGTGCAGTCCTCCAGGAGGTACACCTTGCGCGCCAGCGCCGAATCTTCCTGCTTCAGGTCCTCCAGCAGGTCGGCAATGGTCCAGGCCACGCAGTGGCTCTTGGCCTGCCCTGCAATGACCACGACGTCGTACTGCTTCAGCTTTGCCACGAGGGCTTCGTTCTTCCGGGCAATGGCCTTTCCCTCGGAGTCCTGGGTGACCTCGGGCCCCAGTACGGAGTAGTGCTCGGTAAAGGGGTTGCTCCCCTTGACTTGAAAGTCGGGCTGGGCCATGCGGGCCACCGTGTGAAAGAAGACGGCCTCTTCCACGGCCGGTACCAGGGCGTGGCCGATCCCACCGAGCATGGCGTGGTATGGCCAAATGGTGAGGTCGTACTTGCCGGATTCCCGAAGCCTTCGGGTGTACCCGAGGAGGTAGTCCCGGGCATAATCCTCGGAGATGTCCAGCGCACTGCACACAGAGGGGCTCACGCCCCAGCGACCCTCGCGTACGTCCTCTTCGGTCACCACGGTGAGCGGTTCGGGGTGCTCCCCGGCCTGGTTCACCAGAAAGAGGCCGTGAAAGATTTGCAGCGCCTGATGCGTGTCCATGGTGGGGGTGATACGGTGGATGCGATGGAGGTTTCGGTAGATGAAAGCACAGAGCCTCCGGTTGTCCTCCACGGCTGCGTTGCCGGATCGCCCGGCCACAAAAAGCTCGAACCCGGGCGTGCAGAATGTGTTCTGGACGTCCACGCACAGGAGACAGACACCCGTTCCGTCTTCTTCCACCGGGGAGATCCCGTGCTGCTTTGCCCAGGCCTCGGCCTCACGGACCCGGGTCTCGTAGTCGACCTTCCAGATCTCGCCCACCCGCTCGGCCCGGAAATGAGGCGGGATGGGCATCTCCTGCTCAGGCATATTTCCCTCCTTCACTCCCCTTACTCGAAAAGGCCTTGCTCGCGCATTCCCTTTCCCGCACAGACAGGAATACCGGGAGATCCGATACCCACCGCGTCACGGTCTGCACCTCGATCGATAACCGTTTTCACTATAGCCATCCGGGATCTCGGCTGTCAAATCTCCGAATGCGGGGAGTGTGTGTCCCCGGTTGGTTGAAGAGCCTGCTTGCCCGGATTTCCCCTTGACCCTTCCAATCAAAAGCGCCATGGTTTTTTTAGAATGGCGTTCGGCCGGAAGAAAGCTCATGAAGCAAACCCGAGAAAAGCGCATCGTCACCATTGGAGGAGGCACCGGGCAGTTCGCACTGCTTTCCGGTCTGAGGGACCTGGAAGGGTTTTCTGTGACGGCCGTGGTCTCCATGGTGGACAGCGGCGGCAGCACGGGTCGTCTTCGGGACGAGCTCGGCATCCTCCCGCCCGGGGATGTGCTCAAGTGCATCCTCGCCCTCTCCCCCCACAGGAATGTGGCCCGAACGCTCCTTCTCAAGCGGTTTGCGCACGATCGGCGCCTGCGCGGGCACAATGCCGGCAACATGCTGCTCACCACGCTCTCCCGGTATACCGGGAGCTTTCCCCGAGGTGCGCAGGCGCTTGCAGAGATCCTGGATGCCAAGGGCGCCATCCTGCCCGTGACCACGGACAGCGCCACCCTGGTTGCGGAGTTGACGGACGGGACGCGCATCTTTGGAGAGGAGGCCATTGACATTCCCCGTGGAACCCAGCGGGAACGCATTCGGGAGGTGTTTCTCGTTCCTCACCACAGCGATTCCATTGCCGTGTACCCCCCGGTGCTCGAGGCCATTGCCCAGGCCGACGCCATTCTCGTCGGTCCCGGCGACCTGTTTACGAGCATCGTGCCCAACCTCGTGGTCCCGGGCGTGAGTTCAGCCCTGCGGGAGACCCGGGCAACCCTCCTTTACGTGGTCAACATCATGACCAAGTTCGGGGAGACCCACGGATTTTCCGGTCCGGATTTCGTGCAGACCCTCGAGACCCTCCTGGATCGCCGATTCGACATGGTGATTCACAACACCGCCCGGCCCGCCCCGGACGTCCTGGAAAACTACGCCCGCCAAAAAGCCGACTTCGTGCCTTTTGACGAGAAAGACCCCTTCTGGTCGGAGCGCACGGTGGTGCCATCGGACCTGCTGGACACCACCGGGGGCGTGGTGCGCCATCAGGCAAGAAAGCTGGCTGGCCTGCTTCAGGGGATCCTGAAATCCATCCCGCCTTTGGATGAGTGAAACGGCTTTTTCGTCCGATTTAAAAAAGGCGAAACCCCACAGCCACGACCCGTGTTCGTGAGATGGCGGGGGTTTCAAGGGCAGGCCGAATCAGCAGCCGAGGCGGCTCAATGGTTCCTGCGCGGATCTGAGCCTAGCCGGTGTAATCGCTCCTTTTGATTAGAGACTGATTGGAGCCCCTTCAAATTTTCAAGAGAAACGGATGAGTTCTCCATGGCCGCGTCTCGGGGCTGTGCGTCCTCGATCATCGGCTGGGAACGCCTGGAAACGGGGTGCTCAAGGGCCCGCTCAGGGCAGTTGCAAAGGAAAGAGAAAAAGAATGTGCCACAACTCGATCCCATCCATTCAACGAACTCCCCGGGAGTAATTGACCAACACAAGGTTGTGTTTCTTTGTATCATGGATGAGCTCAGAAATGCTTTCAGAAATAGCGGGATCATTGGTGGCTATTTTTCGCAAGAAGGAAGCTTCATCCAATTCTGCTTCTATGATTGCACCAAAGCTATAGGCTTCCGTTTCAGAAATAGTTTCGTTTTTTACTTTTTTTAATAATGCATTCACCTTATCGACAAATTGCTTAAGATCTTGCAATGGAATATTGATATCAATATCAAAGGATTTATCCGTTTTTGCCCGTTCTCGAATCCTCTCAAACACATATGCGTGGCCTATTTCTTCATTTTTCATCGTATTCCAAAATTCTTTTACTGGCTTTCTGAAATCCTTCCTCTGGGCTAAATGTTCATAAATTTTGGAAAGACCCATTTCAATTTTGGCAAGATTCGCCAGAAGCCTGTCTTTTTCGTCGGATATCACTTTCGCCCCCCCGGTATGTCCATTCATCCAAAGTCTCCATCGGCCTTCCTCCCCATGCCCAGGACGCTGCCGAAAAAAGCGAAAAACGCTTTACACTACGGCCTATCATGAATTTCCATCCTCCCTGGTGAGCCAGGGCCTTTTGTCGGGGCCCACCCTTTTTTTCAGTTTTTCCGCAATCCAGTCATAGGGAAGGTCTGCTCGAGGAGGAAATTTCTCGAGGTACTCGATGTAGGGCTCGCCCTGCCTGTCCTTTTCAGGCAGGACTGCGTCCTTTCGGCCGTCGAAGTCCACGACGGGCAAGTCGTTTTTCTCGCATAATGCTTTGTCGAACGACGCGGCAGCGCTGACCCATCGACCGTCTAAAAAGAACTGGTTGTACCCGTGCCTTGGAAACACGTTGCCGAACCGCTCGGCAATGTGGGCAGGGACCCGATGGTTTCGTATTTCTGCAAACACGAGCCGGCTGGGGATCCCCGCCGCTCTTCCCAGGGCCGCCAGGAGGACCGCTTTCTGCACGCAATACCCTTTCCCCCAGTCCAGGACGCGGGAGGCGATGAAATCCTCTTCAAAAACAGAGATCATGTACACGCTGTACCGAATCGAATCTCTCACGAAGTTGAAGAGCCGGGCAGCTCTTGACGGGTCGTCGGAACAGCCTTCGGTGAGACGAAGGGCCGTTTCTCGGATTCCCGGGTGATCCGAGTCTATGGTGAATGTCGGTTCCAGGTAGTTTTCCTTGTCCATCATGGCATGGTCGCCCATATCGCCTCGCTTCCCGTCCTTTTTTCTCCCGGTCTCCGTTTTTCGTAAGACCGGGCGACCGTTCATCCTGCCGGGGATCACTTGGGGAAAAAAGCTGAAAACGTGGAGCCGCCCGACTGCATGCAATCCTCCAACCGTTCGCAGTGTTCACATTGCTCGATGCTTCCCGGGCAGATGGCGCCCTCCTCTTCCAAAAAACGGCACCGCCTGGAAGTCATGCTCAACTGAAACCCGTACCGTTCCCCGAAGACCTTCATGCGCAAAAGGTCCGAACCCCTCCCACCGGCGTTGAAGTCAAAGGGTTTCTTTGAAGCATAGTCCATGGTGTCCTGGGTCGCGAAATACCCCTCAAAGATCCTCCTACTGTTTTCCTCCGCAATGCCGACGCCATAGTCTTTGACAGCCAGCTCAATGCCGTTTCCACCGTCCCGGACGATGATTTCCATGCGCCCCCCGTCGGGCGTGTTCTCAACGGCGTTCTTGACCAACCCATCCACCACCTTTTCCAGCACATCGCGAGGCATTTTTACCGAAGCATCCGTCTCCAGGTGCTTCGCAATCTCCACGCGGCGATGCTTGTCTTTCTTCTCCAGGGCCGCCAGTCGCTCCTCCACGAATCCGCTCAAGGGGATCTCTTCTATTTTGGTCTCCCGAAGGCCGAACTCTTCTTCCAGCCTGTCCCGCAGCCACCGAACGACCTCCCCTTCCCCTACTTTTTCGGCGAGCAGGGCTTCCAGTTCTTCGGCACACTGGTTGAGCATAAAGGACATCAGAGGATACGTCGGATACCTGCGATCCAACATGATATCCTCCACCTGGACCTCGATATCCAGGATACGGTGAAGGTTCCTCTCGGCCCTTTCAATCGTGGCCGAATATTTTTCTTCAGGGTATGCCTCGAGTTTCCTTTTCAACAGGTTCAATGAGGCCATGAGCACGGAGACCGGGGTCTTCAGTTCATGGGAAAGGTGGTTGATGATTTTCTCCTTGGCCCGGTTCAGGCTGGCCACCTCCTGGTAGGCCTCCTTCAACTCCTTGGAGAACTTGGCATTGGAGATGGACAAGGCGACCGTGCTTGCGATCATGGTCAGGAGCTTCTGGTCCTTGTGATCAAAGTCCTCCCCCTTCTTGTTGATCGCGATGAGGACCCCGATCAGGGAACCGCTGTCCTCCAGGGGGACCATCATGATGCTTTTTGTTGGAAAGCCGATTGCCTCGTCGAATTCGCGGTAGAGGTCCGGGTCTTTGGAGGTGTCCACGAAGACGACCGCCTCACCGCTCTGCACCATCCTTCCCCATTCTCCCCTGTCAAGCGGGAGCCAGGTCGTTTTCATTTGCTGTTCCGTGGAAGCTTCCTCGAAAGAGGCCCCCAGGAAGTAGACGTTCTTTCCGTTTTCATCAAAGAGTCCTACCACGGCCCCATCCGTGTTGAGAAGCCGCTTCACCACGCCGCTGATGAAGTCCAGCAGCTCTTCGAGCACAGGATACATGGGCAAGGCGCTGCTTATCTGGAAAAGGGTTTCATTGATTCGCTCGTTCCTGCGCTCTTCCGTGATGTCCCGAAGAATGAAGAGGGTTTCGGATGTGTCGGCAACCCCTTGAAAGGGAAGCTGCCCTCGAATGCTCACATCCCGGACGCGTCCGTCCTTGGTCATCCGCTTGGTTTCAAAAGTGACGTCCGGATCTTCCCTGATCCTTCGCAGAATTTCCCGGGCTTCCTCTTCCATTCCGGGAGGGATGTAGGGGACTTTCCGCCCGATCAGTTCTTCGAGCGTCCAACCGAATACCTTGGTAAATGCGGGATTGATGAAGGATATCTTGCCCGAGGCCGTGAACACGATCATGGGATAGGGCACAAAATCAAAGAGGTTCTTCATCTTGCTCCGCGCTTTCACCTTGGAGGCGAACTCCCGTTCATAACGCTCCTGGGCCTCTTTGAGCGCGCTTATGGTCTTGAACTTCTCTGTCACATCCCGGGCGATGCCTCGAAATCCCAGCTTTTTCCCCTGATGGTTCTTGACCAGATAGGCGGAAAACTCGATGACCCTCCGATTCCCCTCCTTGTCATTGGTTTCCCAGATGAGATTGGAGAAGCTCTGATGGCTGACCCACACCTTGTTGAACGCTTCGCGGAACTTCCTTGCATGCTTGCTGTCCATCAGTTTCTCAAGGTTCTTGCTCTGGAGCTCTTCCCTGGGATAGCCCAGCACCTTGCACAACGCATCGCTGAAGTCGACGAGATTGCCGTGGTGATCCGTTTCGTAAAAGCCGTCCCCTGCCTCGTCGATCAGGTCGCGCAACATCTTTTCATTTCCGCTGGTCGTCTCGGGCGCGGATGAGGATTCATCCCTCGTGCCCTTCACCCGTTTTTGAAATTCTTCTTCCATGGATGACTCTTCCTTTTCAATCTTTCCGTCGTAAGCGGCGCACAATCCCGAATAATGAGATTGCCACATGAATATCGCTCGCTCACCCCGCGCCAGGGCACGGGGAATACGCGAGCGAAGCATGACTCATATCCGTTGTTCGATTTTCTTCTGGAGCCCCCCCTGCTTTCCTGATATCGGAGAAGCATTCCCAAGAATCCCAAAGGACCCCAAAGGGACCACGAGGACAGAATGGTCACGATTCCATGGGACCCCTGGAATATTGCTTTTCCCAAGGCCGGGCACTCTTCCCGAGCCGGTCGGACACCGTGTACGGGTTGGAGCAAATTTGATCTTACCACGGGGTTCAAAAAAAATGAACCGTCCCATACCCAACCGATGTCACCGATTCCAGGTCGTTCCAGGAGACCACTCTTCGATCCCTGTTCTCTGGATTGCATTCCACTTGGCCGATAGGAACACACAAACATGGAAACGAGTACGGAATCCATCTTTCTCCCCTGCGGCATGGCCACCGGCATCGGCAGTGTGCCCTTTGAGGACCCGGACGAGGCCCTGGCGCTGATCCTGACCGCATTCCCGGAGTGCCCGCACTGGCCGCAAATGCCGCTTCGGGGCCAACAGGAGCATTTCGTTCACCAGTTCCTGCACCCCCTGATCGAATGCGGTCTGCTGGTGTTTGAAAAGGATCGATGGTTCTTCGACATGGCCCGGGAGACGTGCCCTGAAAATCTCACGACGTTTTACTCCACCTCCCTGGCAGGGGAGGAAGGAGACGCACAGGCGCTTCAATCCTTCCTGCCGCCTCCAAAAGCTGCTGCGGGCTTTCACGCCTTTAGTGAACGGGTGAAAACCGATGCCGGTTTTGAAAAGGCCTGCTTTTTCAAGGGACAGATTGCCGGTCCCCTGACCGTGGCCCTGGAGCTGAAAGACGAGCAGGGCCGGCCGGCATACTATCGCGAGGATCTGAGGGATGTCGTCGTGCGAAACCTCTCGCTGAACGCACGTGCGCAGGCAAACGCCTTGTCTTCGTTGGGACGCCCGGCGATCGTCTTTGTGGACGACCCGGCCGTGGGGGCTTACGGCTCGTGGGCTCACCTGACGTTGAGCCGCGAGCCGATCCTGGAGGACCTCAACGCCATTTTCGCGGCCGTCCACGCAGAAGGGGCCCTCTGCGGAGTCCATGCCTGCGAAGCCGTGGACTGGTCCCTGCTGACGGACTCCTCCACAGACATTCTCAGCATCGACACCTACCGCTTCGGCGATTCCCTGATTCCTTACGCCGAGCCTCTGCGGGGATTTATCGAGCGCGGCGGGACCGTGGCCTGGGGAATCGCGCCGACCCTCGACGACCCCTTTGCCGAGACCGCCGAGTCCCTGCTGCAGCGCCTGAACCGGTTGTGGGAGGAGTTGTTTCCCATGCCGGCGGACCGGGATCACGTGATGAAAAGAAGCATGATCACGCCGGCCTGCGGGACGGGCCTGCTCTCAGAGGCGCAGGCCCGCCGGATCTACGAGTTGACGGCCGGGGTCTCCCGCTACGTCCGCGAGCATGCGGGATGAGTGGAGGCCCTGGAGAAAAAAACAGCATCCCTCAAATCGCGAGGGGAAGGGGTTTACCGCGTTTCGATACGACACGCCGTCCTGTGAGAAGGGAACACGGCTGAACCGTAGAAGGCTTGGAGTGCATGCGATTTCAGCGGGCCCCTCACAGTGCCCTTCGTATTTCCGTGGAGAGCGTCAGGATCCCTTGTGAAGGAGACGTCCACCATCCTTTGATTCGATAGGACAGCTTCCCGTCCCTGTCGATCACGACAAAGGCGGGGACCCCTTTCTTGAAAAACTCATCGTAGACATCCCGATCGGGGTCCAGCAGGACCGGCCAGGCCTTACCGATTTTATCCATATACCTCCTGACCGCCGGAGGGGATTCTCCCCGGTTGATCGAAAGAAATTCGACGTCCGGATTGTCTTCGAACATCCCGCTCAATTTCGCCGTTTGAGGATAGGATTTCCTGCAGACCGGGCAGGAAGTCGTGAAGAACTCTATGAGGACCACCTTTCCTTGGTAGTCCTCCAGGAACACGAGATCCCCATCGATGGTTGAAAGGGAAAAATCGGACACCGTGTCTCCGACCTTATAGGGGGACGGCCCAAAGAGCCAGTACGCGGCAATTCCCAGACCCACAACAATGATCAGTATCTTTTTCACGTCCATTCGAGATCCTCCCGAAGAATCCCCCGCGCACCATGGCATCCATCCTCCATAGGCCGGGGAGTTCGCAAGCCGAAATCGTTGAGATGAGTGATACGAGATGCTTACTGAACTTATCGGCCTTCCAGCTCAAGCCTTGAATCACCCCGGGTTTCCTGGAATTCGAATTCCCCGAGCAGCATCTGCGCCTGAATATCCCTCCCAACGTTTTCCGTTGATTTCTTGTCCTCCCTTCGGGAGTTCCTCTGCCCCCCCTGAAGGCAACCGCTCCGTGCCCTCAGCTTGGCCCCTGCCATCGATTTTTGCCTTGATTTCCGAATACCCTTTATATGGACCTTTAGATATTTTTTAAGGTTATTTTCTATCATATCAGCAGTCATTCCATGTCAGGTAAAGGGCGCGGATCCGGATACCAGATGCGGCATTTTCCGGGAGGGGGCATGTGGCCGGGAGGAATGTTCGGCAGCCTGCTTCTATAGTTAGCCGTGCTTTCATTCCTTCAGACGGATCATCATGCGTCCGTCTTCGACGTGGATGTCTTCGACGCCGTCGGCAAAGCTTTTCCAGAAGCCCTGCTCATCCCCAAACTCCCGGACGATATCGACATTCTTCAGGTTCCCGACCCAGGCGTTCGGGATCGGTATGCCCATCACACTGATGCCTTTCAGCACGACCACAGGCCGGCTTTCCCTGAAGGCCAGCTCCACACCAGCGTTTACTCTCAGGGTTTTCCCCCCCAGTATGGGAAAATCCTCCTCGAGGGGAATCAACAGCTTTGCACTCACCAGGTTATCGGACAGGTCGATGGCAAGCTTTCGAGCCAGATCGGTATTCTTCGCAAGCATCGCATTCAATTCCCGCTCAGTGAACGCGATCTCGCGTTTTGCGTCGACCTCGCTGTAGCGTTCCGGTTCCAGCGGCGCCTTGGAGCCGGGCTCCTGGCTCTCGATGCCGATCGCCTTCAATTTGCCTTGCAGTGCCTGTTGCTCCCGTGCCTTGAGCTGAACCGGTTCGAACTCCTTCGGGAACACGTAGCTTGCGAGCAACCAGTAGGTGACGCAGGCGGTCAAGGCAATAGCGATGATGAAAATGAGGACGACATAGGGCTGTCGCATTCCCTTTCGGACCGATTTACTTTCCGTTTCCATTGTGCTCTCCTTCTTCCTCTCTCCTTGATGGCGCCTCCACCAGCGCCCGCAGGCGTTTCAGTAGAGCGGGTGTAGGGTACCCGTCCGGCGTCAAGGAATGCTTTTCTTTAAAGGCGCGGATCGCGGCAACGGAAAGTGAAGGACCGTCGCTCGTTGAAGCCCCTTTTCAGAATGGCATCAAAAAAACCCTCAGGCAAGCCTGACGTACAGTTCCTGAATCGATTCCATCCGAGGCTGATGACTCGCGCCTTCGACATCGATCCGCAGGATCTCCCTCCTGTTCAAGGCCGTGCCGAACACGTTCTTCCGCCTGCTCGCGCGCAACTGCGCCCGCAAACGCGGACTGCAGTGCTCCGGTTTCAGGATGCAGACAGTGGTTTTCAGTGGCGCGAGAAGCGAAGAGGTTCGAGGGGCCGGGCAGAGACGGAGGTGGTCGCGTTTTTCCTTTCACGCGAAACCGTGCGCCACTTGGAAGGACGGTTTTCGGACACCGCCGCGGTGCTTCTCAAGCGGCTGACGGGGAAAAAACGGCGAAGCGAGGCAAAGGCGTTCTACTGCACGAGCTGCCAGGTGCCGTCCGAGCGGCGATAGGCCTTGGCGTACACGACCTCGCGCCGACCGTCCACCACGCCATCGATCTCCACGTCCCGGTAAATTCGTCCGTGCCTTTGGTAGGCCGGCCTGGGTGTGGCCTCATACCGGTTCCCCGTGTCCGGGTTCACCCAAGCAGCGCACTGCCCGGACGGTGCGGTCTCCAGGGCGTAGTCCAACCTCCGCTGGTCGTACTTCTCCCACTCGTTCCCGATCATGTATCCCAAGATCGCCCCGATCCCGGCGCCGATGAGGGCGTTCTCCCCCCGGTTTCCGCGCGGACCGAGCTGACCGCCCACGGCAGCTCCGCCCAGCCCGCCGATGAGGGCCCCTTGCTCGGCCTTGCCCATGCCGGCGCAACCCGCACAGGCCGTAAACGCGAACAGGGCCGCTGCTACGAAAACCCACTCCTTGTTGAATCGTCGTTTCATGGCATCCTCCTGTGGCTGAAATCCCTTGTCCTGAGCCTTCGATGCTTTGGGCGTTTCGAAGATTTCGCAGCCTCAGAGCGAATAAAATTCGTCTCTTCTTGAGAGGTAGGTTCGCATGCCATTATGAAGAAAATATGAAGGAATTCTGGGAATACCGTGGAAGAAAAACATCATGAACTTCCCGGCTAATGGCGCCCCACCATCGGCTCTTTGTCTTCTTGTCCTGTGGGAGGCGAAAAGGCTTTGAGTGACCTGGGCGATAGTCTCTAAAAACGGACAGTCCACACTCACAGCTTCGGCCAGAGATGGTTCCACGGGCATGCCCGTTCAAAAGCCCGGGCCGCCTGAAGGACCAGGTCCTCTCTGTGTCTCGGACCCACGATCTGAAGCCCTGCGGGCAGACCCGCCTCGGTGAGTCCGATCCGGACGGTGGCGGCGGGGTGCCCCGAAAGGTTGAAGGGATAGGTGAAGGCGACGGCACCCAGCAGCGGGACGGGAGCACCGTCGATCTCGGAGGGCGGAGGTCCTTTGGCGGCGAAGGCCTCTGTGGGCATGGCGGGGGTCAGGAGGAGATCGAAGTGCTCAAAGACATCGCGGAGGCGCGCATTCAGCTCCGTCCGCATTTTTTCGTTGGCTATGCGGTCTTCCAGTGTCCGTCCCTTTGCACGGTCCAGTTCCCCCACGAGGGCCCTTCCCAGATCGGAGCGCATGTCTTCGAGGTCCCGGTGGACATGGGCGTAGATGTCACAGGCGGCGTAATCGGACCACGCCTCCCGCACATCCGGTAGGGATCCTTTCCATTCTTCCACGGCGTGGCCCTGCTCCTCAAAAACCTTCAGCGCCGATTCCACGAGGCCCAAGACGTCCTTCTGAACCCTGGCATATCCCAGGGTCGCGCTGAAGCCCATGCGGAACGGCACCGGTTTCCGCCTGAGGAGAGCCACGTAGGACGAGGGGTTCGACAAAAGCGAGTCCGGATCCTCGGGATGATAGCCTGCCGCGCAGTCCAGATAGAGGGCTGCATCCTCCACGGTCCTGGACAGAGGACCGAGCGTCCAGAGGCGGCTCATCATGTAGAGAGGCTGCATGGGCACCAGGGGGATGCGGCCCCGCGTCGGTTTGATGCCGAAGCAGCCGCTGTAGCACGCCGGGATCCGCACGGAACCGCCGGCGTCCGATCCGGTGGCCAGAGGGACCATGCCCGCCGCCACCGCCGCGGCCGATCCTCCGCTGGAGCCTCCCGGGGTTCGTTCCAGGTCCCAGGGGTTGCGGGTCACACCGTGGAGCCGGTTCTTGGTGAAGCCCGTGAAACCGAACTCGGGAGTGTTGGTCTTTCCCACCACAACGGCCCCTGCGAATCGAAGCCTGGCCACCTGAAGGGAATCCCTTCGAGCCATGTTCTCCCGGTAGGGAACAGAGCCGAAGCTGGTCACCATGCCTTCCACGTCCTCAAGGTCCTTCACCCCCAGGGGAATCCCTGCCAGTGGACCGGGGTCCTCGCCGGACAGGATCCTGGCCTCCACGCTTCGGGCCTCGGCACGAGCCTCCTCGGTCCTCAGGGCCACAAAGGCATGGACGGCCGGGTCGACCGCATGGATTCTTTCGAGGGCGGCCCCCACGAGCTCTACAGGGGAGAGTTCCTTTTTGATCAGGAGCGCATGCAGTTCCGTTGCCGACAGATAAAAAAGACGATCCATGCCGGAGCCTCACCTTTTAATAGCGGGTCCTTTCATAAGGGAATGGCCTCCACAGCGGAGGCCATTCCCTTTGTCCTCAAGGCGTTCTTCCCATTAGATGTGCGGAAGGATCAGAAAGGCAATCGATGTGATCACGAAATACACCACGAAAATGACCATGAGGTAGCCCATGATGTCGCGGAAGTTCAGTTTGGCCACGGCGAGCATGGCAATGGCCCAGAAGGGCTGGATCATGTCGGTCATCATGTCGCCCCAGGCATAGGCGATCACGGTCTTGTAAGCCGGCAGGCCCAGCTCCTTTCCTGCGGGGAGGAGGTACGGCGCCGTCATGAGCCACTCCCCTCCTCCGGAAGGTACCAGGTAGTTCAGAAGACCGCCGTACCAGTACGCGAACATGAGGAAGGTGGAGGAGGCGCTGATGGCAACGAACCATCCGGTGAAGACCTGGGAGAGCAGGGTGAATTTGATGAGCCCGTAGATGCCCGCGTAGAAGGGGAATTGAATGACGATGCCCCAGACGGCCCTGCCCGACTCTTCCGTGGCCCTGAGAAACGACCAGGGTCTCCAGTGGAAGAGCACGCCCAGCATCAGAAAGAAGTAGATGACGTTGTTGAGGGTCAGCCAGTTGCCGGGCGGCTTGCCCTTGAGATAGCTGTACAGCGCGATGGCTCCTCCCACCACGATGATGATGTTGAAGCCCGGCCACCAGTTCATCCAGTCAGAGGGCGACGAAACGGCCTTTCGCGCGGGCGGCTCATAGAGCTTCAGTTTGTCCATGAGTTCCGGTTCGACCACATAGGTGTTTTCCGGGCTGGGGTGAATTTTGGCCATGAGGATGGTGACGACCACCACCACAACCACCGTGAGGATGAGGTTGAAGGGGTGGAAGATGGTCGTGCCGGTGGAGATGGGCCCGGTGATCCAGCCCGATTCGGTCGCCGACTTTACCAGGGCGTTGCCGGGTGAGGCCATCATGAGCGTGGCCGATCCGGTGAGCCCCGAGTGCCAGGTGCATCCGAGGCCGAGATAGGCCGACGCCACCAGGACCCGGTAGTCCACTTTAGGATTGCGGCGGACGATAAAAAGGGCCAGGACGGCGCTTCCGATGATGGAAAGGCCCCAGGATAACCAGGCGGAGAGGGTGGAGAACAGTGCCATGACAACGATGGCCTGGGAGGGCTTCTCCTGGTTCGGCAGCCCGGCCAGACCGTCCATGAGCCGTCGCACAGGTGGTGAGAGGGCGAGGATATAACCGGTCATCATGATCAGGCACATCTGCATAGCGAACGCGAGATAGATCCAGAATCCCTTGCCCCATGCGGCTACGCCTCCGTAAAGACGCTCGCCGAACCCGACCTTTGTGTCAAAGCCCCAGATCAGGGCGAGGATATAGGCGATGATGCTTAGTATCCAGACAATGACCAGCGAGTCGGGGATCCATCTTTCCGTCCATGCGGTGAGACCTGCTCCGGAGCGCTGCAGGAACCCCATTTCGGACTTTTGATCGCTTTCCGCCATGACGCCCTCCTTTTCTGAGATGTTTTTTTGCCCAAGTTTGAATCCCTTGGGATCTCCGGCGCGTCGTACCACCCCCTTTAGTTGGATCGGTGCCTCGTAGGATGTGAACGATAAGCTTCAGACAGCCACAAAAAAACCCCTGCTGCGGAGTGCCGCTTCAGGGGTTTCTGTACACACATGTTTTCACGATCAGACCTGCGAACTCATCGAGTTACGGTCGGAAAAATATAAACAAATGAATCATGTCAGATTCAAAGAAATTGTCAATATAAAAATTGGGTCCCCACCCTGGGCCGCCCTGTGTCTGCAAGGCCCGTACCTTTCCTTCATGCCCCTCTAAGCCGTTCTTTTCCTCTTCCTGACTCTGCTCCATGCTTATGCCGTGGCGGTGTACCCATCCCCTAAACGTTCATGACCCGTGCTGCGCTTCGGATCACCTCCGCAGATGAAAGCAGGGGTTTTCGTAGGGCAGGGTTTTACACCCCGCCGTGCTTATCGAAGACCTTGCGGCGGCATATAACATGCCGCCCTACGCCCGGTCCACGCATGGTATTTTCACGGTAAAATAGTACCGGCGATAAGGGGTGTTTCCCTGCACACAGGAGACGGCCGAGGCATGCACCATTCATAAAAAATCCGGCTGCGGGGAAACAGCGTCCCTCGCCGTCCTGAAACAGGCCAAAGACGACCGAACAGCGAATGACCCTCTACTGGGAAAAGACATCAAACAAACGTTGAACCATCTGGACATGTTCGTGGAGCCGTCCAGGTTGGATCCGGTTTCCTTGACGGTAGATCAGCACCCAGCGATCCATGGCCTCGAACTGCATGCCGGGAGTCGCAACGAGCCTATCGAGAAACGCCTTCTTAAGCACAGGAATGACAACGTCTCCTGATTGTGTGGATAGGAGGCGATATTGCTTGGTAAAGGCAGGGTGATTGGACAGTTCGATTTCTTTGTATTGATGCAGCCAGTTGGTCACCTTGCTGGTGAGCATGCGTCCCAAAGCAACCGTGAACCTCTCCCGCTTGCGCGCCTCGATCAACAAAACCGGCCAGTGTGCACCGGACGCTTCAAACACGGCCACGGTCTGCTTCACGGTTTGATCTCGTGGAATGACGTATTCAAAGTCGAAGATCCACAGGGGGGGGTGGGTGCGCGCCATGGCATGCTCCATGGTGCCGGTGGCCTCAAAGCAGAAAAGGCGAAACGGGGCAAAACGCTCCTTGGGGTCGTCGTTCAGGTTCCCTTTAAATTCGATCCCCAGGCGGGAGGCCGCTTGCTGCAGCGCTCTGGCCCGTCGGCCCCTTGCAGTCATGAACCACCATACTGCCGCGCCTGCCAACACCGCAACGATGATCAGTATAGCAATCATATTGGTGCTATCCACCGAGAGCTCCATGTAGAAGACGCCGGTGGCGTCCGTCAAATGATGTCATTTTATCCCAAACATGCAATACCTGTTTGATCTCCCCATTGGATGATCTTACGGTTTTGTCGGCATTCTCAACGATGGATAGACCTCGGAAACCCTCCTTCTTATCGAATCATAGAAACATGGAATGGGGCATAATTTAGGGTATGCCAGATCAATTATTCATCCCGCATTGAATGAACTTCCTTGGAATGATTGAGCTCGATTTCATCACGGTTCTCCAAGAAATACGAAACCACCCCAGTAAAAAAGATTGGCATGGCCGTATCGGCCTTTCACAATCCTCATCTGTTTGAGTGCCGCCTGCCTCAGGGCTTGGCATCGGGTCATTGTTCCCGACAAAACGTTTCGATAAAATCCGATCATCAGTTCCTTTGTCTCTTTGTCCGGCACGGACCACATGCTCATGACCAGGCTTTTTGTTCCAGCTTGAGTGAAGGCCCTGCGAAGGCCGTACACCCCCTCGCTGCTTTGCACCTCCCCGAGTCCCGTCTCACAGGCAGAGAGCACCACCATGTCCGTCCCCCACAGCCGTAATCCGAGAATCTTTTCCGCCGTGACAATGCCGTCACTCTTTTCTGGATCATCAGACTTGAGGGCGTTGTTGGCACCGGCAAGGGCAATGCCCGACCTGAGCAGAGCATTCTCGATCTTGAGCCTTTTCCCAGCCCGTTTCTTTTTTACAACTTTCGGGGCATCGGACCAAGAGATGATCAACCCCCTTTCCGTTGATTCATCAGCCAACCCCTTCAGATCCAAGTCCTCCAGGAAGAACCCGTGGGTGGCCAGATGAAGGATGCGAGGTGTCTCCTTTTGCCTGAGCACCTCTTCAAGAGCCGCTTTGCCGGTGTAGACCTCACTTCTCTCCTTGCCAAACAGGGCCTGGATACCTTCTATCTCTTGTCTTGTGCCGGGAAGTCGTGAGAAATGAAACCCTCTCATATCTAATGAGCGAGTCACTGCAACTTTCTCTTTCCCTCCTCTCAAAGCAAGCTTCCTGAGTGTGGAGTCCTTTTCCTCGGTTACCATGTCAAAGTCGGGATCTCCCATGAGCAGGACCTTTGCCCTCTTCTCCTTGATCTCTCCAAAGCCGATGATGTCTCTTCCCGCAGCCAGGTAGTTAAAGGTGTAATCCTCTATGAGAAATCTCCCGTCAGGCCCCTGGAGTATCTCAAAGGGGACCAGGTTCAGGTTCCCGTCCGGGGAGATAAAGATCTCTTTCACTTCGCCAAGCGCCTTCTTCAGCGGATCAAAGACAAGGTCATGGACCTTCCTGGATGCCTCCATGGCCTTGAGGGCCTGTTTGTCCCTTGCATCTCCCAGTTCTTTCTTCAACAGCGTGACGGTCCTGTCTATCTTCCGGGCATCCCCCAGGTCGATCATCTCAATTTGGTCCCCCTTGCCCGCATGGAGCACAAAGGTGAGGTAACGGGGAGGATGCCATTTCTCCTCTTTTCCTTTCGCCTTGAAGTTGAAGGGGTGGATTCGGACAAATTCCAGCAGCGCAGTTCTCCCGGGCAGGGCCTGCGCCACCTTTTCACTGTCTGCCCGCTCAATCTTCTTCTTCAGAGCATAGGCCTTGCTGAGGGTACTCAGTTTCGCCTCCAGCTCCCTTTTTCTGGTTTCCAGTTCCGCTATCTTTCTTTTATAAGCCTCCGGCCCTTCCTTGCCCGGTCCCCCGAAGGTCAGTTGTGAGAGATGGGAACGAATTCGGGCAAGTTCCTGAAATGTGCTTATGGCCTTGGGATCGTCCGAATAGACTAGGGCCTCCTGGAACCTGCACTGGGTCTCAAGGACTATTCCTTTCCTTTGGAGCCAGATATCCAGGGCGTCTTTCCTAACCGAAGCGTCTTCCTTCAAATGGAGTGCCGCAAGACTGAGGGCCGATTCCATATTGGCCTGCCTGGTAGCGATGAATACCGACTGCCGTTTTTCAGAGGTAAATCCCATGATCTGGTCAATGAGTTTGCCGTCTATCCCTTGAGCCATTTTGAAAAGTTTATGGGCCTTTAGAAAATCATCCTGTGAAGCATGAAACACTGCCAGGTTGTTCAAGCTTTCAGCGACATCAGGGTGATCGGCCCCCAAGGCCTTCTCCCTGATGGCCAAAGATCGCTTGTACAAAGGCTCTGCCCTGGCGTAATCGCCTAAGGCCTTATATAGCACTGCCAGGTTGTTCAGGCTTCGAGCCACATGGGGGTGATCGGGCCCCAAAGCCTTCTCAAAGATGGCCAAAGATCGCTTGCAAAACGGCTCTGCCTTTATGTAATCACCCAATGCAAAGTATAGCGTTGCAAGGTTGCTCAGGTCTGTTGCGACATCCGGGTGATTCAGGCCAGAAGCCTTTTCATCAATGGCCAATGAACGCTTATACAAAGGTTCTGCCCCGGCGTAATCGCCCAAGGCCTTATATAGCCCTGCCAGATTGTTCAGGCTGGCGGCCACATGGGGGTGATGAGGACCAAGGGCCTTCTCCCAGATTTTCAGTGAACGCTTATACAGGGCTTCTGCACTGGCGTAATCGCCCAAGGCCTTATATAGCCCCGCCAGATTGTTCAGGCTGGCGGCCACATGGGGGTGATGAGGACCAAGGGCCTTCTCCTTGATTGTCAGTGAGCGCTTATACAGGGGCTCTGCTCTGGCGTAATCGCCTAGTGCCAGGTATAATTCTGCCAGGTTGTTTAGACTTTCGGCCACATGGAGGTGATGAGGACCAAGGGCCTTCTCCCCGATTGTCAGTGAGCGCTTATACAGGGGCTCTGCTCTGGCGTAATCGCCCAACGATTTATACAGCACTGCGAGGTTGTTCAAGCTTTCAGCCACATCAGGGTGATTAGGACCAAGGACTTTTTCCCTGATGGTCAATGAGCGCTTATACAGGGGTTCTGCCTTTGTGTAAGCGCCTAAAGAGTGATACAGCCTTGCCAAGTTGTTCAGGCTTATGGCCACATAGGGGTGCTCAGGCCCCAAGACATTCTCATAGATGGCCAAAGATCGCTTGTAAAACGGCTCTGCCTTTGTGTAATCACCTAGTGTCCGGTATAGCTCTGCCAGGTTGTTTAGGCTTTCGGCCACATCAGAGTGATCAGGGCCAAGGACCTTCTCCCTGATGGTCAGTACTTTTTCAGCTACCGGGATGGCTTCTGAATATCGACCTTGCCTGTACAGCTGTATTAATTGCTGGTTTAAAGAGGTGGCTTTTTGGAGATCGTTCTCTTGGGAATAAGAGAGTGGGCTGAATGCAAAGAGCGCGGAAGCCAAAAACAGTGAGAAAACAAGAAATTTGGGAGTCCTGTTCATAATAATTCCCACATTCCAAATTCTATATATGGTGCTATGCTACGTATTCGATTATTTACTTTGACATAAAATTTGGCATTGAAGACTCAATTTCCTCATGAATATAGTTCGAAAGCGTAAAATGGGATAGGATATAGACTCTCCAGTTTGATCCTTTTCCTTTCAAATACCTTCTTATTTCAGTATTCTTGCATCATTATTGAGCGCTCTTATATTCATAGATCATAAAGGTATCCACAATCCCTATTGTCGCTAGAAGAAGGTGACTCATTTAGAAACGCTTAAAAATCGAGAAGTGAATGATTCCAATTGAAAACTTGAATTGGATTTGATTCCACCTTTCTCTTACCAAACCTTGAATACCGGCACCTCTATCCCCCAAATTCCTTACCCATCGGATCCGATTTTCTGAAAGCCTCCCGTGAAGAGGCACGTCCTTGTGAGAAGCCGTGTTCACTGTGTTTCGTATAAAAACTTTCCCTTGAAGCCCTTCTGCACGGGGAAAACCGCCTTTCCGCTAGAGACCTTCGAACCCGTCCTCTTCCATGTCGATCGCCGCCGGGCAGGCCCCGTTGATCGACTCCATGTTCCCCTCTGTCAGCGGAAGAACCGTGTTGATAAAAAACTCCGCCGTTTTTATCTGCCCCTTGTAGAACGAAATATCCTTTTTCTTTGCCCCATCCAGCTTCTCCGTGGCCACAAGGGAACGCCAGAGCAGCATCCACCCCAGGATCGTGTCCCCCATTGCGTAGAGAAACGGGGTGGCGTGGGCGAAGGCTACCTTGTAGTCCGGAGACATGGCGGTTTTCCCCAGCTGCATCGCGGTTTGAGCCAGCCGGTTTGCGACGGACTCCACCTTGCCCCCAAGGTCCTTGAGGTCGTCCAGGGCCTTGGCCCGCGCAACCGTCTTCTGCATTTCGCCCAGAAGATGCATGAACACGTTTCCGTTCTGCCTGCCCAGCTTTCGTACCAGGAGATCCATGGCCTGAATCCCGCTGGTCCCTTCAAAAATAGTGGCGACCTTGCAATCTCTCGCATATTGCTCAGCGAGGTAGTCTTTCGTGTATCCTGCTCCGCCAAAAACCTGAATGGATTGGACGCAGACTTCATGTCCCTTGACCCCATTGTAGTCTTTGATGATGGGGGTGAACATGTCGAAAAGGTCCGAGTAGAGCCTGCGCTCTTCTTCGGCCTCTGCCAGCTCCGACTTGGTCTTGCAGCAGAGGGCGTAGTGATAGAGGCTGTGCATCCCGTCCACATGGGATTTCATCCAGAGAAGATTTCTACGCACGTCCGGGTGACGAATGATCGGGACGGAAGAGGCGCCTGCGTCTTTCATATGGGCCAGGTCCCTCCCCTGAACTCGCTTTTTCGCGTAATCCAGAGCCAGCAGATAGGAAGCGGAAGCGCATGCCAGCCCCTGCAACCCCACGGCCATGCGAGCCCGGTTGATCATGCTGAACATGATCCGCATGCCCTTTCGCTCCTCTCCTAGAAGAAAACCAATGCACTCCCCCTTGGCGCCAAGGGACATACTGCAGGTGGCGCTGGCGTGGATCCCGTGCTTTTCTTCCACGCCTTCACAGCGAATGTCATTTCGCTCCCCCAGGCTGCCGTCCGGATTCACGAAAAATTTGGGGACGATGAACACCGAGATCCCCGCCGTCCCCGGAGGGTCCCCTTCAATGCGCGCCAGGACCGGGTGGATGATGTTTTCCAACAAATCGTGCTCGCCATTGGTAATGAAGATTTTGTTTCCGAAGAGGGAAACCGTTCCGTCGTCTTTCCTCACGGCTCTCGTGGTCAGGGCGCCGACATCGGATCCCGCCTCAGGCTCCGTGAGCAGCATGGTCCCCCCCCACTCGCCTGAAACCAGCCTTTTGACATAGGTGTCCTTTTGCTCCTCCGTGCCGTACTTCTGAATCATGTCTGCCGTGGCGGTGCCCAGGAGCGGATAGGCAAAGAGCGGCCAGTTCGCAGCAGAGAAGTACTCCATGACCGCATGCGCCACCATGGGGGGAGCGCCCTGGCCGCCGATCTCCTCGGGTGTGTCAATATGATGCCAGCCCCCCTCCAGCAGGAGATCGCAAACCCGATGGAAGCTCTCCGGGACATGAACCCTGTCATTTTCATACCGGACACCTTCCCTGTCCCCCTCTGCCAGGATTGGAAGCAGTTCATTGATGGCCAGGGTCCGGGCCTCCGAAAGGATCATGTCGCACATCTTCCGGTCATACCCTCCGTAGAGGTCGGATTTCAGGGTTTGTTCTCCCTCCATCTGTTCCCAGATCACGAAATCAACATCCCGCCTGTCGACCAATTGCTGTGCCATCACGCGTATCTCCTCATCATTGGATAGGAAAAGATCACAGACCATGCCCTGCTTCAGGGAAAACCTGGCTCGAGAAACCGATATACAGCCCTTGAATCATTGGTTTTGACTCTTGCTCGGCGCCGGATTTAGGATTTAGGACAGCCGCGTCTCAGGATGTGATCGTCGAAGAAAACAGGAGGGATTCAGATCGATCTGTCGAGCGGGTGAAACGATACCATGGAAAAAGAAGGAAGGAAATGCCATTTTTGGACAACACTCCATTTCAAATGCACCTCATCCAAACGAATTTCCTTGGAAAAGCAACGCATGTTGGAATCCACGAAATGGATTGACAGCCCTCTCGGAGATGTCCTCCTCCCCCAAATCCGTACCCGCCGTATGGGGCGTTTTCCAGTTTGCTCGAATCTTGCGAGAATGGCCCTTGTCAGACCCCCTTCCAGAATCTCCGCTCATGGGATACAATGAATCGCAAATTTCCCGGATTCGTCCCCATTTTCCACCCTTCCGGATTCCTGGGACGGCTGCCCGAAATGACGGAGACGGTCATGCAGACACCTGATCAAGCCCATCCTTCATTGCGCGAGCGTACCCGGATCGTCATTTTCGAGAGCTACACACCTGCAGGCAAGGCCTTTGATGTCGCCTTGATTGGGTTGATCATCGCAAGTGTGCTCGTGGTGATGATTGACAGCGTTGTGGAGATCCGCGCAGCCTACGGTCCCCTTCTCAGAGGGGCGGAGTGGGCCTTTACCCTCCTCTTTACCATCGAATACCTCTTGCGGCTCTGGAGTGCGCCCAAGGCCGGAAGGTATGTGCGCAGTTTTTTCGGTATTGTCGACCTGCTGGCCATCCTTCCGACGTATTTCAGTCTCCTGGTCCCCGGCGGGCAGGCATTGCTCACGGTGAGGGTCTTACGTCTGCTGCGCGTATTTCGGGTATTCAAGCTGGCCCAGTATGTTTCCGAAGCTGCGGTCCTGATGCGCGCCCTGAGGGCCAGCCGGCCCAAGATCACGGTCTTCATTCTAAGCGTCGTTACACTGGTAGTGACGCTCGGGTCCCTGATGTACTTGGTGGAAGGGGTGGAGAACGGCTTTACCAGCATTCCCAAAAGTGTGTACTGGGCCATCGTGACGCTCACCACGGTGGGGTACGGCGACATCGCACCCCAAACCATGCTCGGGCAGGCGCTGGCGGCCGTGATCATGATCCTCGGGTATTCCATTATTGCGGTACCGACCGGCATCGTTACCGTGGAAATCGGCAGCGCAACGCGCAAGGCGGCCAAAGAGAGGCGCTGCCCGCAATGCGGTCTGGCGGGGCACGACAGCGATGCACGCCACTGCAAGCGTTGCGGTCAGGTACTCAAAGAGAGTACGCCTCCCTCGGTTTGAGCGATCCGGCGAGGGAAAGGATCCATTCCTGATCATTTGAATCCGCAATTCAGGAAAGCCCCCGAAAGCTCACTCCCCATAATCAGCGTTTATTGAAATGCCTCCGACCTCGAGCCCTTTGGAGACACTCCACCGCCAGAGAACCGGCACGAGGAACGCTCGAATTCCGCCTTTGTCGATCCCCTCGAGCACTTCCCTGCGCCTCGCTCGAAAATCCCTTCCATTAAACAAATAGAATTTCCCCCATCTCCTGTGTCTTGGCTAAAATTGTTCTTGTTCTTTCGATGATTCCTCGTGGCCGATTCAGAAAACCAAAATATCAGGAGGAAAAAGATAAAACCCGAGTGATGGATCCAATGGGCTGGACCGCCTGAGGGTATATGGACAAGCTCTGAGCCCGTTTTGTTTGAAAGGCATCAGGCAGACTTCTTGAAGGGGTGAGAGGGTCCATGGTACAAGGTGAAACGTTTTTCTTACACCTGAATCCTAATATCTGATTGGCCGCCACGAATGGCGCAAGAAAACGAGGTACCGAAAGATGAAGAAGCTGCGCAAATTCATTTCCTTAACAGCAATGACCTCGGCAGGATTCCTGCTCATCACAAGCGCGATCCTCTATATCGTCCCCGCGGGGCGTGTGGCTTACTGGGCCGATTGGCATCTGTGGGGCTTGACCAAGACACAATGGACCAACCTTCACATCAACCTGGGGGTCCTGTTCCTGGTCGCCATCGGCCTGCACACCTATCTGAATTGGGGGCCCATTGTGTCGTACCTGAAGACAAGGGCAAAAGACCTGAGGGTATTCACCCTTCACTTCAACCTTGCACTGGGCCTCTCCCTTCTGGTCATGGTGGGCACATACCTTGAGATACCCCCTCTCAGCACCATCATCCAGATCGGAGAGGGATTTAAAGACCGAGGGGCTGAAAAATATGGCGAACCCCCCTATGGGCATGCAGAACTGTCCACCCTAAAGACGTTTTCCCAGAAAATGGCCTTGGACTTGAATGACAGTATCCAACGCCTTGAACAGGCGGGGTACGCCGTAGAAAGCGAAAACATGACACTCGAGGCATTGGCCAAAAAGTACGAGACTTCGCCCCAAGTGATTTACCTGGCCATGAAACCCGAGGATGAGACAAAGATATCCGGAACACTGCCTGAAAACCCACCGCCGGGGATTGGCCGGCGCACGCTGGCGGATGTATGCCAGGAGTTCGATCTCAACATTCCCGCCATCCTGCGCAGGTTGGAACAAGCGGGCACGCCGGGTTCGGCGGACATGCCCCTGAAGGAAATCGCGGAAAAACATGGCATGGGCCCACTTGATTTCTACGGCCTGCTCAAAACCATTGCAGATGATCTCTAGCCTGAGGTGAGGGAGAGGTTCCTGCTTATCCTCCTATGAACCAGTCCTTTTTCTGAAATCTTCCATACTTCACAGGCGTCTTCTGTTCTCTTGTTTTTGCCGGCTCTTCCTTTCTCCACCCTTTTTCTTCTGATTCAAGCCCTTGTCAAGGAGCCTCAAAAACGCCCAGGCCGGCGGGGAGAGGTCTTTGCGGTTCCGGTATCCGATCCCAGATTCGATGACAGGAGACCCCTCAAGGATCCGGACAGCTTGGAGCGTGCCGTTTTGAACCTCCTCATTCACCGCCTGCCTTTCGATAAACCCTATTCCGTGGTCCTGCCTCACAAACTCCTTCAACAGGTTTATACTTGCCGACTCCATGGCGATTACCGGACTGACCTTGAATTTACGAAGATGTTCAAGGGCTACGTCCCGGACCGCAGAACCCTCTCGCCTGAGGATGAGCGGAAATTCCGATAACTCCATCACCGAGATTTCTGAAGCAGACAAATGGACGCTCGCTGGTGCGCGAATGAGAACCACCTCATCCTCCCAGATGACTTTGACTTTCAGCCTGCTCTTGCTTGGTTTGTAACGGATCACGGCGAGTTCATTATGGTTAGATTCCACGCTCTTCACCATATCCAGGTTTGAACCCTGCTCGAGGATGACCCTGATCCCTGGATAGGTCTTCTTGAAAAGCTCGATCGTGGGCATCAGGCGTTTCAAGGGGACTTCGGGGCATCCGATGCGAAGCTTTCCTGACTTATCGGTGGCCATGTCTTCCAGGAAATCTTCCATCTCATGAATTTGTTGAAAGACCTTCTCCGCCCTCTCAAACAACCGCTCTCCGGCCTCTGTGAGCCGGATGGAGTTCCCATCCCGCACGAGAAGACGAATTCCGATCGTCTCTTCGAGTTGTTTGACCTGTATGGTGATCGCAGGCGGCGTGACCATAAGGGCCTCGGCCGCTCTCGAGATGCTCCTCTTACGGGCTGCCATGTAAAACGAGCGCAGTTGATTCATGTTTAGAATCACCGTACCACCTCAAGAAAATGTTTTTAATAAAACTAAATAGCATTTAAATTTTTTTAATGTGCATTGTCAAGCTCTCGTTGCTATCATCGGGCCATGGTGAATCACAGCCTAAGGGCACGAGAAAGGAGGGGTTGCCATGCAAGCTTTAGCCGTATTCTGCGAGCCGGTTCCAAGCCATATTCCCTGGGAAGTATTGATCCCAAGGGAAGACAAGGGGCCTCGCAAACTGAGAGGCTTTGGCGCGTCGCCTGGTGTTGCTGAGGGTCCGTGCACGGTGATCAGAGATCCGGAAGAGCTTTCCGCATTGCATGGGGGCGCTATTCTGGTATGCGAAAGGCAGTCACCCCATTTGATGCAATACATGGGGTCTCTCAGTGGATGGGTCTCGGGGCAAGGCGGCTCCCTCTCCATCCCTTCAGCATATGCGCGGGAGCTTGAGATTCCGGCGGTGGTGTGCGTGGGAGATTCCATCGGCGCCATTCATACGGGGGATATCATCCGTATCGATGGGTACAGGGGCATTGTGGAAATAATCGGCCGGACTTCAGCATAGAAAATGGAGACGGCCCCTCAGGGGGATTCCGAGAGCTCCAGAATTTCTTCCCGCTTGGTGAGTGAGCATGTGATGTGGGGCGTGCGCTACTCTGGAGAGGAGAAAACCTGCCGCAATAGGGAGGCTTGAAGACGCGTCCGTTTGTCCTATGCAAGCCACCCAAGAACAAGGGGGTGCAGAATGATCTGCCACCCCCTGAAATTTTCTGGGGGTCGTGGGAGGGATCGAACCCCCGGCCAAATGATTACGAGTTGCATCACAAATTCCTTTAAATCAATAAGTTGTATTTTTTCAGCCTCTTCATTTCATGGATCCTCGCGGGTCTTGTGGATAAACCGCCGATCCTGGGCTCTCATCCGAATCAGCTTCCGAAAAAGAACAGAAAACGGATCATCGGACTCTCCCCCGCACATCCCGCATTCGGCTAGCAGCGCATCGCAGACCATTTGGCTCTCGAAGGGCTTGCCGTTTGCCCCACCACCCTACGCAGCATCTGGATCAAAGAACGCATGGACACCAAGTACAAGAGGCGGTTCCGGCTGGAGTGGAACGGGATACGCTCCCATCGCAGCCTTACATACCAAACTCCGGAGGAATGTTGGCAGGGCTTTTTTGCGGGGCCGAACTCTGTTACTGTAGAGGTACCGTTGCCGGCACAAGGTAGGGTTGGCCTCTCCTCGTTTGTGCTGCCTGCGGGCTGCGCTCGGCTCGGCCACCCGCCTGTTTAGAGTTCACCTTTTTCGATTCGCCGTCCAGCCATTGGGGGAAACCCTATCCCCTAACAGACAGGATTTCTTCATTGGACTCTAACTCTTCAAGTGGTCCACAAAAGAGGGGCAGGTCCGCGGGGCCTTTGCCCGTTGATTCGTGGACTGAGCCGAGAGGAGCGGAGGCATCCCATACGGGAAAGCGCAGCCGCGGTCGCATGACAGCCCCGGTGTCCGGAAAGCGTATACGTGCAGCATCAAACCCTGGACGGTCCAAAGGGGGGAGCCGGTCGGTTGAACCGGACGAGTTGTTGTCTGAAAAAAGGGCCCATGACGGATGCCGACCAGCGGGTAAGCGGGTCATCCGGCGCGAAAAAGGCAGGAGGGCAGGGCCCTTTCTATTCAAGGCATGTATCCTCACCTTCACCTTGTTGTTCTGCCTTGCAGGAACCGCAATCTACCTGGAAATGCGTTTTTCGTGGATTCAGTCGATCGTATTCTCCGGGATCGCACAGGATATGACCTTCCAGGTTCGCCCGGGCGCAAGCGGTGCGTTGCTCGAGGCGCCTTCCGGTCCCTATGACAAGCGGCTTGGATATGCGTTACTGCCCGAACTCACCACACGCCTGGCCGGTCAGGGGTATTCGGTTACCCGGCAGGCGAGAAGCTCCGAATTTCTTCTGGAATGGACGAAGAGGGGGTTCTATCCCGTATTCAACGAAAAGGCTCAAGCCGGCTTGCGGGTGATCGACAGCGAAGGATCGCCTATTCACAACGGGAAGCACCCACAGCGTGTATTTTCCTCTTTTTCAGAGGTCCCGGCGCTCATCGTCGACATGCTCCTCTTTATTGAAAACCGTGACCTTCTGGAAAAAGACACGCCAGGCATGAATCCTGCCGTCAACTGGAAGCGCCTTGCAAACGCTGTACTGGAGCATACCTTACATACTTTCGACCCCGAAACCCCTACATCGGGTGGAAGTACTCTGGCCACCCAATTGGAAAAAATTCGTCACTCTGAAGGTGGAATGACGAACTCCTTTCGTGACAAACTCGTACAGGTGCTTTCAGCGTCCGTCAGGGCCTATCGAAACGGCCCGGAAACCCTGCCCACTCGACACCGGATCGTTGTGGACTACCTGAATACCATGCCTCTGGCCGCAGTCCCCGGGTACGGCGAGGTCATCGGCCTCGGCGACGGCCTCTGGGCCTGGTACGGTGTAGAGCTTCAGGATGTGGTAGCGGTCCTGGATGGGGAAAGCCCTGCAAGCCATTCATCTCCCGCGGAGAAAGCTCTTCGACTCAAGCAGGTCCTCAGCCTGCTCCTTGCGCAGAGACGGCCCTCTTTTTTCCTCGAGGCGGGTCGTGAGGCGCTGCTTGATCGATGCAACACGTATCTCGCGCTTCTGGCGAAGGAAGGCCGTATTTCGCGCGATTTGAAAGAAATCGCGGTCCCTCTCTCGATCCCTTTCCGGAAAAACGTCTTTCATAAGACCCCAACGGGTCCTGCGGAGCGGAAATCATCCGATCTCATCCAAATCGAGCTTTTTTCCACGTTGGGGCTCTCCAGCCTTTATGACCTGGACCGACTGGACATGTCCGTGAAAAGCACCCTGGACATGTACCTGCAAAAGGCCGTTACGAAGAGCCTCCTCAAGCTTCTGGATCCCGAGTGGGTGAACGGAAAAGGCCTTGACAGACCCAGGCTGCTGGAAAGCGGTCCACCAGAAGAGGTCACCTACGCCTTTACGCTCTACGAGACGTCCCCTCAAGGCAACCTGCTGCGGGTGCAGACGGACACCCGTGAGGACGCCCTCAACAGCAACGAGGGCGTCATGCTCGACCTGGGATCCACGGCCAAGCTGCGGACCCTGATTCACTACCTGGAAATCATCGCGGAGCTTCATGAAAGGCATGGGCACGAACACCGAGCCGAATCTCCGTCCCCGGCCTTGGCCAAGCGGGACCCCATCCGCCACTGGGCCGCTTCCTACCTCCAGGAGAACCCTTCCGCTTCGCTCAAGGACATGCTTCGGGCCTCCCTGAAGAGGTCCTATTTCGCCGACCCGAGCGAGACCTTTTTCACGGGAGGTGGGATTCACCACTTTCACAACTATGACGACCGGTATGACGAGAGCCGCCTGTCCGTGCGTGAAGCCTTCCTCCACTCCGTCAACCTGGTGTTCGTGCGGTTAATGCGGGATATCGTTCGCTACCACATTCAGGAGAACCCGGAGGTTCCAAGCGGCTCTCTCACGCCCAAAGAGCGGACGGTTCGGCGTGCATACCTGGCAGAGTTCGCGGATTTTGAAGGGATCCTTTTTCTGCGGAAATTTCACGCCCGGCATCGAGCGCTCACCAGGGAGGAGTCCCTTGCCGCTCTGATCCGCTCGGTTCGCCCGCAGCCTCGAAGGCTTGCCGCGCTTTACCGATCCACTTGCCCCGACCTCGGTCTTCCGGCTTTCCTGGCTTTGGTGGGTAGTGGCCTTACCATGAGCGCAGAGGAACGGGAACGGATCGCAGTGCGGATCGAAGATCTCTCCCGGCGCGACCTGCATATCAGCGACATGGGATTCATCACGGGCATCCACCCACTCGAACTCTGGCTGGTCCGCTATCTCTCAGAACACCCCGGAGCCTCCTGGCCGGAGATTCAAGCACAGAGCTCTCAGGTGAGGCAGAAAGTGTACGGGTGGCTGTTCAGAAGCTCCAGCAGCAGCAAACAGAACAAACGCATTCGCATCATGCTTGAGAGGGAGGCGTTCGAAAAGATCCACTCCGCTTGGGCAAGGCTCGGTTACCCCTTTGATACACTGGTCCCTTCCTTTGCCACCGCCATAGGGACCTCAG
>Ga0272444_10000370_pt1 | contig 49498 bp, 49 predicted proteins | sample SSMForm13_FD_201033 | JGI IMG/M metagenome (GOLD analysis project Ga0272444, IMG submission 201033) | Marine sediment archaeal communities from Little Sippewissett salt marsh, Falmouth, MA, United States - SSM-Form-13 | ecosystem: Environmental > Aquatic > Marine > Wetlands > Sediment ... | reverse complement strand
GTTATTAGTAGTAATAATGTGGCATATACAGGAACATTACAAATTAAATAAGGTTGTTGAAAAGCTGCCGTTGCAGGTCGTGAAGAAATATGAACTTTGGAAAAGTATTGTTTTTCGACATGGCCCGGGCAAATTGAAAGAGTTTCCCGGTTTTCATGACGAAAAATTGAAGGGGGGTCGTGAAGGGCAACGATCATCACGGCTTAATATCCAATATCGGGTTATTTATTCTGTCGAAAAAGAGATCGTTACGATTTATGTAATCGATATACTGCCACACAAATATTAGGGAGTTGGAATGATGAAAACCAATACGTCAAATTATGTACCCACAAAGCAACATGCTGTCTTAACGACAGGAGAAGTAATCAAAATGTTGCGCGAACTGAAGGGATGGACTCAGGAGGAATTGGCAAAGCATTGTTCAATCAACGCAAAAAATATCAGTATGCTTGAAAATGATAAGGTAGAGATCGGGAAAAAACGAGCCCTGCAAATCGCAACCGCGTTCGATGTACATCCGGCTATTATTATGTTTCCTGAATACGAATCAAAAGAAATCCCAAAAGTGGCATAATTTGTCACTGGCGAGAATCTGGGGAAATCTAGCTGCTTTTGATGATGATACTTAATCGATATCCGACACTTGCATCAATATTTCGGTTATCGTTTCCTAACCCCATATATTTTCGCCAACCATAAAAGAACCGATACATTGAAGGCAAGAAATGAATACAAATATAATAGCAACAATGGGACTTAATAAGTTGATTCAACATCTGGCAATACAAGTTTCTAACCAAAAATGGATTTCATCTTATGAAAAAGAAGAGATTCAAGCTGTAATAAGCCATTGGCTACAATCTCCACACTTGAAAATCCCATTGCTTTCAAATTCCATATTGAGAGAATGTCAAAGCACTATTTCCCAATCTGAAGGGATACCTGAAATTCATAATTATTTCGATTGCGTTGGTGAGCCACAATCATCATATCAACCAACATTAGATTTTTTATTTGATACTGTCCCATATCCACCACCTCAAAAGTGGAGTTTTACATTTATTGATCTTTTTGCGGGTATAGGTGGCTTCAGATTAGCATTTCAGAGTGCTGGAGGAAAATGCGTTTTTTCAAGTGAGTGGGATAAATACGCAAAAAAAACATATGAAGTTAATTTTGGAGAGGTTCCCTACGGAGATATACGAAAAATAAACAAAAATGAAATTCCAGACCATGATGTTCTTTGTGCGGGATTTCCTTGTCAGCCATTTTCATTGGCAGGAGTTTCAAAAAAGCAATCTCTTGGCAGAAAACATGGATTCGATGATGAGACTCAGGGAACATTGTTTTTTGAAATAAAAGAGGTTCTGAGAATAAAACGACCAAAAGCATTCATGCTCGAAAATGTCAAAAATCTGGTGTCCCATGACAAAGGCAAAACTTTTGAGGTTATACGTCATGCCCTCGAAGATATTCTCGGTTATGTCGTCAACTGGAAAGTTGTTGATGGAGGAAAATGGGTGCCACAACACAGAGAACGCATTTTTATCATTGGATATGATCCAAAACAGATACAAATAACCAAAAACGAGATACAGGTTCCTGACAAACCCTTTGATGGTTACGAGTACCCAGAATTAAAATCGATTATCGGGGAAAATGTCGGTGGCCATACCCTGGGGGAAGGAACATGGGCAACTCTGGAAAGACACAAGAAAAATCATGCGAAAAAAGGGAATGGGTTTGGATACGGCATTCACAAACTGCCGTTGAAAAAAGGTGCTGTAACCAGAACAATCTCTGCCCGGTATCATAAAGATGGTGCTGAAGTACTTATTCACCAGGAAAACGACAGGCCCCGTCGTCTTACTGTTTTGGAAGCCATGCAACTTCAGGGATATGACCCTGATAGATTTATATTTCCTGTTTCAAACACACAAGCATATAAACAAATCGGAAACAGCGTTGTAGTTCCAGCAATTAGCGAATGTGCTAATGAAATTGCGAAAATTATAGGGAGGCCTGATCAATGACAGTAACCGACAAATTCAAGAATCTCTCTCTGACAAGATTTCTTGAGGAAGTAGAACTTAACAGACTCTCTTGGATTGTTAAAAGACTCTCTGGTAATGATACTGGATTAACTGGTGGTCATCAGGCAGGATTGTATCTGCCTCGAGTTTTTTTTGAGAAAGTAATTCCTGAAATTTGCACTACTGAGCATTACAACCCGGATGCCTGGATTGAGGAATGTTATTTCCCGGCTCAAAATGATTCAGTTAAAAAACTCAGGGCAATATATTATAATTCTAAATACTTTCCGGAAAAAGGATTAAAAAAGAAATATGACGAATTCAGACTGACAAAATGGGGCGGTAGTACCTCTCCAGTCCAGGACAAAGAAAACACAGGCAGTATCTGCATATTTGCCGTTGGCAGAGAACAGGGACATCTGTTTTCAGTTGCGTGGGTTACTTCTTCTGTTGAAGAAGAAGACTTGATTGAAAACTGGCTTGGCTGTGAAGTAGAGCCTGGCAGGTTTCACTTAAGTGGACTTAAAGCAGGATCGGGAAAAGAATTCACACTCCCGGAAGAATGGCTCAGTGTTTTTCCAAGTGGAAGAGATATATTCAGTTTCATTGTTCAACAACTTCCAAAAAATAATTGGTCACAGTCAGTTGATAAGCTTCTGCTTAAACGCAGAGAGCTTGAATTCGAGGTTTTTGAAAAGATCGAACAGGAAGAGGTTTTGCCTGAAATCAGAAACGGCTTCATCAGTGTCGACCAGTTCATAAAATATGCTCATTCTGTTTCAAACAGAAGAAAATCCAGAACCGGCACTTCACTTGAACTGAATCTGGAAGCCATTTTCCTTGACGAGAAAGTTGCATTTGAGACTCAGGTGATTACCGAAAACCGGAAAAAACCGGACTTTTTGTTTCCTTCCGGCAAAGCTTATCACGATCTAGATTTTCCCAGCCGGAAATTGAATATGATGGCGGCCAAAACATGTTGCAAAGATCGCTGGAGACAGATTCTCAACGAGGCCGACAGAATAAGCCCCAAACATCTGTTTACGCTTCAACAGGGAGTATCAGCAAATCAATTGCAAGAGATGAAGGATAATAATGTTGAACTTGTTGTTCCCGAACCTTATCTCAACTCATTTCCTAAAGAATGGCGGGCATCACTGGTTACTCTTGATAGTTTTGTGAAGCATATTAAATCAAACCAGAAAGAGATCCCAAGGCTGGTACAGTGGACAAATTGAAACCTGAGCATAGAAGCTGGAATATGAGTAGAATAAGATCCAGCAATACCAAACCAGAACTGATTGTTCGCTCTATCCTTCATCGCATGGGTTTCAGGTTCCGCCTGCACCGTAAAGACATTCCGGGTAAGCCGGATATTGTTTTGCCGAAATATAAAACGGTTATATTTGTTCATGGTTGTTTCTGGCATCGTCATGAAGGATGCAAATATGCTTATACGCCTAAATCCAGAGTGGATTTCTGGACGGCTAAGTTCAAAGCAAACACTCAGAGAGATATAAAGGTTAAAAAGCAACTGGACGAATTAAAGTGGAATACTTTTGTAATTTGGGAATGTGAACTATCGGATATTAATTCTTTGGAGACAAGAATACAAAATTATTTTAGTAGATTGGAGAAAATTCGGGTGACATAATACTTAATTATGGCAGATAAGTACTTGAAAATTAGGAAAATTAGGGACACTTCCCTATTGTTATGAGAAAGATAGAGTGATCAAAAAAGAAATGGAGAGTGTCACTAATTAATCCGGAGATCAGTATGTTTCAAACAAGTGGCTATATATGGAAGAGTTCCACAAACAGGGAGAAGGGAATGAATGACTGTGAAAGCTGATTTTTACTGCTGGGTATCTTGAAGTACTTGTCGCAAAGCGAGAGAGTTTCTCTTGCAAAAGGGGGTTGAAGTCAACTACCGCGACTTTTTCAAGAACCCTTTTAGTCGAACGGAGATTGAAAACCTGCTCCAGGGAAGACCGGTTTCTGAAATATTTAATTTTAGAAGTCCAAGCTTTAAAAAAACGGGCCTGCAGGAAGGCGCCTTGACCGACGATGAACTCATGGAACTCCTTTTAAACGAACCACGCTTTATTCGTCGCCCGGTTGTCCGTATCGAAAGAAATGTTTATTTCGGAGCCAACAGCAATGTCCTGAAGGAGATCGTCGAATAATGGTTCAGACTCGTTTTTGGAAGTTCGAGGGAAACAAAACGTAATTATGAACCGGCAACCATCCGGAGCAGAGTTGCTGCTGACTCTTGTTTCCAACTGCCAAAAGTAATTTGCTGCGAGCAGGTGCATCCAAAAGAAAAGCCGGGAACAGAATCAACGGTTCCCGGCTTTATTCATTTTTACGGCTCGGCCTTTATTTTCAATAGTGACTGTTACTGATTCTTGGGGAATTTGAAGTTTTTCAATTTGTCGCTCAGTCCTTCCGGGATGGACATGCCCCCGCTGTTTCCCTGGCCGGGTCCGCTGAAGAGCTCCATCATATTCGCGACCTTTTTATAGCCGCCGGGAACGGTGAAGAGCTTGGACGGCTGCTTGCCCTTTTTGATGTTTCTCAGTTCGGTAATCCGTCCGTCCTCTGACTGGGTGCGGATCGGTATGTCGAGCTGCTTGGATATCCATACGATGGAACGGGTTTTGGTTTTATATCCCATGACTTCGATAACCATCTCAACCGATTTCTTGCGGCATTTGAATCCGTTGACCTTTTCGGTTCCCAGGTCTTTTTCGTCTGTCGACTTGATCATCCCCTTCGCCATCTGTTCCCATTCTTTCTGATTCAGGGGTTTTTCGACATATGCTTTATTGTTGGGATTGAGTGTCCACTGGATGTCGCGGTCCTGGCGCAGGATCATAATCATATCCCCCTCTCCCTGCGGCGGATGCATATCCATGCGCATCTTATCGGGGGTGATATACAGCTTCGTGCTGTTTTCAACCTGTCCGCCGGGCGCGAGCGTTACCTGGTCGGCTGAAAAAGATTTTATCTTGCCGGCAGAGGAAGGCGCCGCGGATACGATCATCATAGACAGTGCGACAAGACATACGACAAACCATTTTTTTGTAACGATCATTGTTTACTCTCCTTTGCTCTGTGTTGGAGCTCCCCGCAATATGGTGCGGGGAATATGCTCGCTGTTCAATTGAATGTGAAATAACTCGCACGCCCCCTGATAAAGAGCGTATGGCTACGTAAAGCTCGAAAAAACAGGGTCATTAAAATTATCGGGAGAGATCTCCCGCTTTTTTTCTTCTATCTCCTTGATCATCTGTACGATCCTGCGGTTGACCGGGACGGAAACAGTATATTCTTCACCCTTTGCGACGATATATCCGTTCAGGAAATCGATCTCCGTGGGTTTGCCTCGTTCCAGCGACTGAAGGCTTGACGACTTTAACCGCCGGTATTTGAAGCCGATCATCCGTATCAGCAGGTGGCGTTTGAGGTTGTCGAAAAATCCCGCCCCCCGCAGCAGTGTGTAATAATTTATTTTTCCTCCGTACTCCTCGACACGGAGCTCCATGGCATTCGCCACCGCCATCGCCTCGCGCATTATCTCGATAAAGATAGCGCGTATCTTCTTTTTGGAGAGCATCTCGCCGAGATACAGTCCGCATACGGCGCCGAGGGAGGTAATGCACGAATTTATTATCAGCTTGGCGTAGAGGCTCCCCATGATGTTGGAGGATATCTCCACCGGGGCGACGGTGTTGAGCATTTCTGCTATCGAACGCAGCCGCGGGTCCGGCCTGTTGTCGATCGTGCCGATAACAAACTCGCCCGTCGAGGTCATCTCAATCTCACCGGGGGAATGCATCGTGCTCCCCCATCCGACCACACAGCCCACGATTCGATCCCTGCCGATAATCCCGCCAAGGGCGTCCTCACAGATCCCGTTCTGCAGAGATACGACGACCGACGTGTCCTTGAGGAACGGGAGCAGCTCCTCCGCGACCTCCAGCATATCGGTGGCCTTTGTCGCGAGGAAGATAATATCCTTTGTCTCTTTCAGTTCGGCAACATCCGCCACGGCGGGCATTGCCACACGGTGCTCGCCCTTCGCGCCGGTCAGGTGGATACCCTCCGTCCTGATCCGTTCGGCAAGATCCGCGTGCTTGCATACGATCTCCACATTGTATCCCGCCTCTGAAACGAGGGCCGCGACGACAGCGCCGACGGCACCGGCTCCGATTACCGCTATACTGTTACCTGTCCCGGATCTATTCATCATGCTTCCCTCCCCGCGCATGGTAAAGATCAAATCCACCGGAACCCGTTTTCCATCGAATCACAGGATGTACGGCTTCCGAAACAGAAAACGAAGGGAACTTTATCATAAAAAAGACAACATATCTTCATATATTTGTTGATTTTGGCTTCATATTAGCATATCTGTCTCCCTGCGCATTCATAAAAAGTGAAATTAGATATTGACAAACGGCTCAATATTCTTATAATGAGCGATTCCAATTTAATGTTGTGAGGTTTACTATGTACGCGGTCATAAAAACCGGAGGAAAACAGTACAAGGTTTCAGAGGGCGATGTCCTGAATTTTGAAAAGATTGAAGGCAATAAGGGAGATGCTGTTTCCTTCGATAAAGTATTGCTGGTCTCCAACGATGATGATGTCAAGATAGGAACACCTTTTGTCGAAGGGGCAAAGGTCGTCGGAGAGATAATTTCACAGATCAGGGGACCGAAGATCACCGTATTCAAGATGAAGAGACGCAAGGGATACAGCAAAAAGACAGGTCACCGTCAGGATCTTACCAATCTCAAGATTAAAGAAATTGTTGCTTAACGGAGGAAAAGTTAGATGGCTCACAAGAAAGGCCAGGGAAGTTCGCGTAACGGAAGAGACAGCCAGGCGCAGCGACGTGGAGTAAAGGTATACGGCGGGCAGTTGATATCCGCAGGTTCTATCATAACACGCCAGTTGGGGACGAAGATACATCCCGGCAACAATGTCGGTATGGGCAAGGATTATACTCTTTTTTCCAAGATCGACGGGATCGTGAAATTCGAGAGAAAAGACAAAACCAGAAAAAAAGTCAGCGTATACGCTTCGTAACAACGCTTCCTGTCATGACACGGTAATGTGGAAAAAGGTGTTAGTCTTTCGTGCTAACACCTTTTTTTAGTTCTATTGTATACCGGCAATCACACTGATCTCCTATGAAATTTGTCGATCAAGCAAAGATATATATAAAGGCCGGGGACGGCGGGCAGGGTTGCGTCAGCTTCAGGAGGGAAAAGTTTGTCCCCCGCGGAGGGCCGGATGGAGGTGACGGCGGAAAGGGCGGAGATATTATCGCCGTCGGATCCCGCAGTCACCGGACACTGCTGGACATGAAGTTCAACCAGCACCATGTGGCAAAACGGGGCGGACAGGGAGAAGGGAGCAACCGGACAGGCAGAAACAGCAGCGATGTCGAGATAGTCGTTCCCCTTGGCACCGTTATCAGGGATATGGAAACGGATGAACTCCTGGCGGACATGACCGAAGACGGTCAGCGGGTAGTCATCGCAAAGGGAGGCATCGGCGGTAAAGGAAATGCCCGATTCAAGAGCGCCACGAACCGGGCTCCCCGCTACGCCCAGGGAGGCCTTCCGGGAGAAGAAAAGACGGTCCTCCTTGAGCTGAAGCTTATTGCCGATGTGGGAACCGTCGGGTTTCCGAACGTGGGGAAATCGACTCTTATATCGAGTCTTTCCGCGGCACGGCCGAAGATAGCGGACTATCCCTTTACCACCCTGAAACCGAATCTCGGCGTGGTAAGCCTCGGAGATTACAGGACGTTCGTTATAGCCGACATACCGGGCCTCATAGAGGGGGCTCACCTCGGCGCCGGGATGGGCACGCAGTTCCTGCGTCATATAGAACGGACTTCGATACTGCTTCACATTATCGACATATCGAAGGATCCCTTCACCGGCGCGTGGAATGATTACAAAACGATCAACAACGAACTTGCTTCATTCAGCGCCGCCGTTCAGACGAAACCCCAGATCGTGGTGATAAACAAGATCGACCTGACGGAAACGAAAGAAAGGCTGGAAGAACAGATCGCGATTTTCGAGAATGAGGGCATCCGGGTCTTCCCGATATCGGCCGTTACGGGCGAAGGTGTAAAAGAATTGATACGGGAAATATCACGCGAACTGGATGAGATGAAAATGAACGAAGAGGAGGCATAGAGACGGCATGTCGGAAGAACGGGCTACGATACTCAAGGGTGCGAAAAAGATACTCGTCAAGCTGGGGAGCGGTGTGCTGACGGGGGATGACGGCCTCGATCTCGATATAATCGGCAATCTCGTCGATGAAATATCCGTCTATTCCAAAAAGGGATTCCACTTTGTTCTGGTCTCTTCGGGAGCCATCGCGTCCGGAAGGCACCGGATGGGATTTACCGAAACTCTCAAAAATCTGCCCCAGAAACAGGCTGCCGCGGCGGTGGGCCAGGGACGGCTGATGCGGGTCTACTCCAATGCCTTCGGCAGGCACGGACTGGTGACCGCGCAGATATTGCTGACGATGAGCGATCTCACCGACAGGCAGCGATTTCTCAATACACGCAACACCCTTTCAACGCTTATGGAATGGGGCGTTATACCGATCATAAATGAAAATGACACGGTCTCCGTGGACGAGATCAAGTTCGGGGATAATGACAATCTCGCCGCCATAATGGCAACTATTACGGAAGCCAACTTACTGATAAACCTGACCAATACCGAGGGATTGTACGACAGGGACCCCAGAAAACCGGGGAAATCCCATCTGATCTCACTGGTCACCGAGATAACCGACCAGATAACGGTGGCCGCGTCGTCCGAGGCGGATGCCACGGGTATGGGGGGAATGAAAAGCAAGGTACTTGCCGCGGGAAAAGTGACCGCCTCCGGCATCCCCTGCATCATAGCCCACGGCAAGAAGGCCGGGATACTCGGCGATATTCTGTCAGGCAAAGAGACAGGCACCCTGTTTCTCCCCACGGCACAGCACCTGAAAAGCAAAAAGTGCTGGATAGCGTTCACACTGCGTTCCAGGGGAAAGATTGTTATAGACAGGGGGGCGGAAGATGCCATCATACATCAGGGCAAGAGCCTTCTCCCCTCGGGAATTGTAAGGATCGAGGGTGATTTCGGTATCGGCGATCCTGTTACCTGCATGAATGAAGAGGGCGCTTCGATCGCCAAGGGGCTTGTCAATTATAGCTCTTCCGAGATAGACAGAATAAAAGGCCTCAACACCTCACGGATTCAAAAGGTGCTGGGTGATAAACCGTACGACGAAGTGATTCACCGCGATAACATGGCGGTATCCATATAAATAGGGACAGCGCCCTTTAAAAAAAGGGCGCTGTCCCTATTAAATCTTAAATCTTGCGCATTCCCTTTTTATACTTGTCGGCAAGTTCGACATAGAGCTGTACGCCGCCTGCCATCAATTCGGCCTGTTCGGGGGTTATATCCCTGATGATCTTCGCGGGATTTCCGGCGGCGAGTTTACCGGAGGGAATACGCATACGGGAAGGGACCAGGGAACCCGCTCCGACAAAAGCCCCCTCTTCGCACACGGCATCGTGTAAAAGAATGGCGCTCATACCTATGACGCATCCCGATCCGATATGGACATCGTGAAGAACCGCGCCATGTCCCACCAGGACACCCTTCTCAACGACAACCTTCGAGCCGGCCTCCACGTGTATTATTACATTGTCCTGAACGCTTGTGCCTTCCCGTATCATCACCGAGCCTATATCCGCCCGTATGACGACACCGGGGGCTATGAAACAGTCCTTTTCTACCGTAACATCCCCTATAAGGACAGCATCGGGATGCACATACGCATCTGGCGAGACGGCTGGTATTTTATCTTCGAAGGCATAGATCGGCATGACAGTATCTCAATTTCCCGTTATAATTTTCGTTCGACAACATAGTCCGCGATTTGAAAAAAGGATTCTTTCGCCATCGAATCTTCAAATATCGAGAGAAACCCCTTCCCCTCCTCGATAAGCATGTCGGCTTTTTCAAGGGAATACTGTATGCCTCCATATTTATCAATCAGGAACGAAACCTCTTTAATAGAATCTTCCCCGGCGTTCTCCACGGCATTTTCTATAATCTTTTTCTCATCCGGCTGACATTTCCTGAAGGTCCTGATAAGGGGAAGCGTTATCTTGCCCTCCTTGAGATCCATACCTATAGTCTTGCCGAAATCATCCTCCTGTGCCACGTAATCGAGTGTGTCGTCGGTTAACTGAAAGGCCGTTCCCAATCTCATGCCGAACTTTGCCAGGGCCTCGATCTTCTCCTCCGGCTGACCCGCCAGAATCGCCCCGATGGCGCATGCCGCGGAGATGAGAATCGCCGTCTTCTTTTCGATAACGGAAAAATAGTCCTTCTCGCCGGCATTGATATCACCGGATTTCGCCAGTTGAATGATTTCTCCTTCGGCCATCGAGGAGGTCGTTGCGGAGAGCAGCTTCTGAATGGTCTGATCTCCATCCTCGGCGAGTATGCCGAACGAACTCGAGTACAGATAGTCTCCCACAAGAACGCTCGTCGCGTTTCCCCAGATGGTGTTCGCGGACGGTTTGCCCCTCCTGATCACGGCATGATCTATGACATCATCATGGAGGAGAGATGCCGTATGTATGAACTCCATTACCGATGCCAGGGGAAACCGTCTTTCACCGGTGTAACCACACAGGTCTGAAGATATTATCAGCAAAAGGGGACGGAGCCGTTTGCCGCCGCTTCCGATTATATGATCCGCGATCTCCGGTATCACGTACACGTACGAACGCTGATGTTCACCGATAAGATCCTCAACCGCTCTCATGTCATCCGCATAATGATTAAAAACATCTTGTATATCCATATCAGGCCCCCGTTAAACGCACCTTATTTTATACATAAGCAAATGTCAAAACTTTTCAGGACGCAGGCGTAATACACGGAGAATACGGGAATCACTGTCATCCGTCACTACCCCGTCACACCGTTTTAATCCCGGCGTGATGTACTCATGCCCTCATAATATCCCGGATTTTCTCTCTTTGAGCTCTGTTTCCCCACTCCCTTCCCGGGCGGTTCCGTTTGACATTTATCAAACAACGTTCTATAGGTATCGGACGACAATATCGAATCGACGACCGATAACACTCATAGTGGTAAATGAGGCGAACACCATGAAATGGAAGAATCAATGTATCGGCCTCGCCCTCGGTGGTGGGGGTGCCAGAGGTTTCGCGCATATCGGTGTAATCAAAGTCCTGAAGCACGAAAAAATCCCTATAGATATCATAGTAGGAACCAGCAGCGGTTCACTGATCGGCGGCGCGTATGCCAGCGGAACAACGCCCGAAGAACTGGAACGGAAGATAAACGAATATCTCAACAGCGAAGAGTATAAATCGTCCGCGATCAGGGCCATAGAAAAGGCGCATGACGACGAGCATGTACCGCTTACGCATAAGATACAGGGGTTTCTCCAGAATAAGTTCCTGCTCCTTCAGGCAATGTTCAAACCGGGGGTCCTCTCCGCAAAAGAATTCCGTTCCATGATTGATTTTTTCATACCTGACATATCGATCCAGGATACCCTGATCCCTTTTCGGGCCGTATCGACGGACCTGATCAGCGGCGAACAGATCATCTGTTCGAAGGGTTCCCTGCGCGAGGCCATAATGGCAAGCAGTTCGGTCCCTGGGGCGATAGAACCACGTGAAGACCGGGGCAGACTCCTGTCGGACGGGGGGATTATTTCCATGGTTCCCGTGAATGCAGCACGAAGCGAAGGGGCCGATATCGTCATAGCGGTCAATATCGCGCGGGGCATCTTTTCCGATGAAAAACTCGAAACCGCGCAGGAAATCTGCGACAGGGCGGCCGACATAACATCCTATTATCTGACACGCTGCGAACTCGCGAAGGCGGATGTTACAATTCGCCCCAAGGTCGGCAATCTTCACTGGTCAAATTTTTCTCACGCGGGAAACCTGATAGCGGAGGGCGAAAAGGCTGCCCTTGAAAGTATCCCCGACATCCGCATCGCAACTTCGATCTTCAGAAAATTGTTTCCAAAGAGGAAAGTCCGAACGTAACGGTACAATATATCTCTTTTAAATCAACACCTTGGCGGTGCCTTTGCTCTTAGACCTTGACATGAGCGCCCCGGTATGGTTTAAAAACAAATATGGTAGTAATTCTGGAAACCGCAAAGACGAAAACCAAACCGATCAGTCATTTATTTACCTGAGCTCCCTGTGACATAACTGCGGATAAGTGCTTCGGCTCGTATATGTAGCCTGCTTAACCCTCAAATTTCCAATCCTCAAGATATCGAAGTTTAACAGTTCGTATGTAGCGTACAGTTTCTTAATACTAAAGAAGATACGGAGGTATAACATGAAAGGGAAAAATGGATATCTAGTTAGATTTATTGTGTTATTAGTGCTGCTGTCTTTTGTTTTGCTGCCAATGACCGCTTCGGCCGCAAAAGACACATTACGTTTTTGTGATTTCAGTTGGGACAGCGCTCAGGTCCATAACCGAATAGCCGGGTTTATTTTCAAGCATGGCATGGGCTATGATTTGGAATACATTCCCGGGGATACAATCATGCTCAATACCGCCATGCTCCAGGATGACGCGGATATCAACATGGAGTCCTGGACCCAGAATATCCAGGAACTCTATAATAAAATGATCAAATCGGGCAAAGTACTCGATCTCGGAAGCAATTTCGCCGACAACTGGCAGGGGTGGCTCGTTCCCACGTATGTCATTAAGGGGGATGCGAAACGGGGAATCAAACCCGTGGCTCCGGATCTGAAATCCGTTGCTGATCTGGCCAAGTATTGGAAACTGTTTAAGGATCCCGAAGTTCCAACCAAGGGACGTTTTTACAATTCCATTCCGGGCTGGGGCTGCACAAAGGTTAATTCCACCAAGCTCAAGACCTACGGTCTGGACAAATATTTCAACGACTTTATCACGGGTTCAGACGCGGCGCTGAGCGGTTCCATGGCCGCCGCGTTCAAAAAGGGAAAACCGTGGGTAGGGTACTACTGGGAACCCACATGGGTCCTGGGAAAATTCGATATGACCCGTTTGGAAGAACCGCCGTTTGACCCGGAAGTGTGGAAAAAGAACAAGGGGTGTACCTACGGGTCTGTCGAGGTAAATATTCTTGTTAATGCAAGACTCACCAAGGACGCTCCCGATGTCGTTGAAATGCTGAAAAAATATGAAACGACCACCGCAACGATCAACGAGGTTCTTGCCTATATGCAGGACACAAAGGGAAACACTGAAGACGGGGCAATGTGGTTCCTCAAAAACAAAGCCGATGTGTGGACGACATGGGTTTCCCCTGATGTAGCTAAGAAAGTCAAGGCTGCCCTGAAATAGAAAGGCGTAAAAGTGGAAGGCATCAATCCGGCTGAGCAGAGAGACGAAGTCTGCCTGGAGGTCAATGGACTCTGGAAGATATTTGGTGAAAAGGCTTCGGATATCATGAAATCCGATCTTCGCTTTGAATCCAAAGAGGCCATACTTGAAAAGACCGGCAATGTGATGGCGGTCAAAAATGTCTCTTTTTCGGTGGCGAAGGGAGAATTCTTCGTCATCATGGGTCTCTCCGGGAGCGGAAAATCCACGCTGATTCGGATGCTGCTCCGCCTGATCGACTCCACAGGGGGGAGTATTAACGTAAATGGGGAAGATATTCTCAAATACGGTAAAAAGCGTCTTATGGAATTCCGTCGTCATACGACAGGCATGGTTTTCCAGTACTTTGGCCTGCTTCCCCATAAAACCATTCTTGAAAATGTAGCGTACGGCCTTAAGGTCAGAGGCGTTTCCAAGGAGGAACGCCTCGCCAAGGCGCAGGAGGCAATCGAAACCGTTGGGCTGAAGGGGTGGGAAGGTTACCATCCCTCAGCCCTCAGCGGAGGGATGCAGCAGCGAGTGGGAATTGCCCGCGCGTTATCTACAAATCCCGAGATACTCCTCATGGACGAACCCTTCAGCGGTCTGGATCCCCTTATCCGCCGGGAGATGCAGGATGAGCTTATCGAACTTCAGGACAGGGTTCAAAAAACAATCATATTTGTAACCCATGATCTCCATGAGGCCCTGAAACTGGGAGATCGTATCGCCATCATGAGAGATGGAAAGATTATACAAATCGGTGTTCCGGAAGATGTTATCTCCTCCCCCGCCGACGACTATGTACGAGATTTCGTTCAGGACGCCTCTCCCGCAAAGGTTTTGACCGCGGGGGGCATCATGGAACAGCCTGAAGCCCTCCTGTACGAATGGCAGGGGCCGAAGGCGGCGCTTCATACCCTGAAGGATATAAAAGAAGACTATGCGTTTATGGTAAGCCGCAGTCACAGGGGACTCCTCGGACTGGTTACCCTGAAGCGTCTCAGGGCGGTTATACAGAACAACGGTTCTTTCCCGGAAGAAGCCTTTGAGCCGAACCAGTCGTCAGCTACTCCCGATACAATCCTTGAAGACCTCTTCCCAATTGCCGCCGAAGCGGATTATCCTATCGCCGTAGTCGACGAAGAAGGACGATTCATGGGTGAAATACAGATCAGCTCAATATTTGAGAACATGATACAAGACAAGGGGGAAAATAATGATGAATGAGTTTCCCACATTTCTGAATATCCCTCTCGCTGATTGGGTTGACAGATTCATGGACTGGGTCCTGATCAATTTTTCCCCCGTGTTTGATGCCATAGGCCATGTCCTCCTGATGATGCTTCTGAACATTGAACGCTTCTTTCTCTGGGTACCGTGGTGGCTGATCGTTCTGTTCGTCGGAATTCTGGCGTGGCGGGTCATGCGCAGTTGGAGAATGGGAGTCGGCATGTCTCTTTTGCTGATGCTGATCGGAAGCTTCGGGTACTGGAAGCTGGCCATGATGACGCTTGCCCTTACAACATCCGCGGTGGTGGTATCCCTGACCGTCGGGATCCCTCTCGGCATAGTGATGGCCAAAAGCGACCTTGCGGAATCAATGATCAGGCCGGTATTGGACGCGATGCAGACCATGCCCAGTTTCGTCTATCTCATACCCGCGCTGATGCTTTTCGGCCTGGGGAAAGTGCCTGCACTCTTTGCCACCCTCATCTACGCGGTCCCACCCGTTATACGTCTTACTAACGTGGGAATACGCCAGGTATCGAAGGATACCATAGAAGCGGCACGGGCTTTCGGAGCAAGCCCGCGACAGATACTGTTCGATGTACAGATGCCCCTCGCCGTCCCTTCTATTATGGTCGGTATCAATCAGACAACAATGATGGCGCTTGCAATGGTGGTTATCGCTTCGATGATCGGCGCACGCGGACTGGGACTGGAAGTTCTCCTGGCAATCAACCGGATCGAGGTCGGACGGGGTTTTGAGGCCGGATTGTGCATCGTATTTCTGGCGATTATAATCGATCGTATAACCAATGCCCTGGCAAAACAACAGCAAACGGGTCTGGAATCCTGATAGGGATTGATTCTTGTCGCTCATCCCGACGAGTCGGGATTTCAACAAAGAAATAAACAGATAACGGCTATTCTGAAAAGACGAGATAAAGGGTCCGATTGCCCAACTCCTCGGACCCTTGAATTCTTGACCTCTTGAACCCTGTGTTACAACCGATATACCTTTTCGCCGGGAAGTACGGTGAATCCATTCTCAAGAAGAACGTCTATTCCCGCATCGATATCATTAAATTTGAATATGATTATCGCGTTTTCGCCGCTTCTCTCCACAAACGCGTACGCATATTCAATATTGATGTCTCTGTCCGTCAGCACCTTTGAGATGCTGTGCATACCACCGGGACGGTCGGGGATTTCAACCGCCACAACATGTGACCGTTTCAATGTGAACCCCTCACCATGGAGTGCCTTTTCCGCTGATTCCATATCGTTTACGATAAGCCTCAGAATTCCGAAATCCGAGGTGTCGGCGAGAGACAGCGCTCTGATGTTTATATCCGCATCCGCCAGCACCCTGGTAACATGTTCGAGCCCTCCGGGCCTGTTTTCAAGAAACACGGAAATCTGTTCTACTTTCATACCTGACTCTCCTCCCTGTTGTTAAATGACACTCTTTGGAAAACGCTCAATGCGATTTTCACAAAGACTCAGATTTTCCTGTTATCCACGACTCTTTGTATCGTACCCTCGGAATGTTCCAGGCTCCCGGTTCCGACAAGCTTTACTTTCGCTATAACGCCGAGATAATCCTTTATATCTTTGGTTATGCGCTGTTCGGTCTTCTGAAGAATCCGTATCTCGTCTGAGAACACATCTTCACTCATCTCAACGCGTATCTCCAGTGTGTCCAGGTTGTGCTCCCTGTCCACGGTAAGTTCGTAATGCGGCCCCAGCCCCTCTATCCCCTGGAAGACGCTTTCTATCTCCGACGGGAACACATTTACCCCTCGTATGATAAGCATATCATCGCTTCGCCCAGATATACGGGCCATACGCGTATATGTTCTTCCGCACCTGCACGGTTCTTTCATCAACCTGGAGATATCTCCCGTCCGGTACCTGATCAGGGGGAACGCCTCCTTGGTGAGAGAGGTAAATACCAGTTCTCCCTCCTCGCCGTAAGGAACAGTCTCTCCGGTCTCGGGATTGATGGTTTCTACAATGAAATGATCTTCAAACACATGCATCCCGTCTCGCCCCACCGCGCACTCCATGGCCACACCGGGACCTATGACTTCTGAAAGTCCATACATGTCAAGCGCCCGTATCCCCAGCTTGTCCTCTATTTTCTCCCTCATCTTCTCGCTCCAGGGCTCAGCTCCGAGAATTCCCACCCTGAGCCTGAGAGAACGCATATCCACGCCCATCTCTTCTCCCCGTTCGGCAAGGTACAGGGCGTATGACGGGGTCGAGCAGATTGCCGTGGGCCCGAAATCCTGAAGTATCATTAACTGCTTTTTTGTGCTTCCCCCGGACATGGGGATTACGCTCGATCCAAGCATCTCGGCGCCGTAATGAACGCCAAGCCCGCCCGTGAACAAACCGTACCCGTAGGCGTTATGGATGATATCGTTACTTGTGAGACCGGCCGCCACAAGTGACCGTGCCATCAATCTCGACCATATATCTATATCTCTCCTGGTATACCCCACAACCGTGGGTTTACCGGTGATACCCGACGACGCGTGGAGCCTCACGATATTGCTCATGGGCACTGTAAACAGGCCGAAGGGATAATTCTCTCGTAAATCTTCTTTCGCCGTAAAGGGAAGTCTCTTCAGATCGTCGAGTGTGCTGATGTCGTCCGGTGTTATACCCGCTTCATCAAATGCTGTCTTATAAAAACCCACGGTATGATAGACACGCCCGGCCACCTGCTTCAGTCGCTTAAGTTGAAGGGCTTCCAGGGCTTCACGGGGTAATGTTTCAAACTCTTCGTTAAAGATCATAGTCCACTCTCCTTATTCGTTATATTGGGCATCAATCTCCTTTTGATATCGCTCAAGCACAACCCTTCTTTTGACCTTCATTGTCTGCGTGAGCGTACCGTTTTCCAGCGAAAAACTCTCGGTGAGGTACATAAACTTTTTCGGTATTTCATACCCGCCGTATTTTCCTCTCAGTGAATCTATTATCCCGCTGCTGATAATATGCCGTATCTCTGTCATCTTGAGCAGTTCTTCGTGGTCCTGGGATAAGCCCTTTTCCAGGGCATATTGTTCCAGCGCCGGAAAATCGGGAACAACCAGGCAGACGGTATATTCCCTCCCCTCACCATAAATCATTGCGTTCTCCACATAGGGAACAAGACAGATATCCTCTTCAAGGGCCGAAGGAAATACAAATTTTCCGTTCTCCAGCTTGAATTGTTCCTTGATTCTTCCCGTGATGTAGAGAAATCCATCCTCGTCCAGCCTGCCGCGATCACCCGTCCTCATGCCGCCATCTTCGGTAATGACCGCTTTCGTCTGCTCCGGCTTGTTGTGATACCCCTTCATGACATTCGGCCCGTAGACCACGATCTCGCCGTCACCGTGCTCTTGATCCCCGAAAGATGAATCGATCTCGACACGCACCTTTTCGACCGGCTTACCCACCGTTCCGAGCTTGTACTCTACAGAAGAATTCATGGTTACCGCCGGAGAGGTTTCACTCAACCCGTAACAGTCATACAGGGGAACCCCGATATCGAAGAAGAAAAGGGCTATTTCCGGATTCATCATCGCGCTCCCCGTCATGGATCCCATGAGTCGGCCTCCGAATCCTTCGCGTATCTTCCGGAATACTATTGCGTCCGCGAACCGCAGTTTAAGATTCGTGAAAAGGCTCGACTTGCCCCGTGCGGCAAGTTCTCTCCGCCTTTTCGCGCTCTCCACACCCATAACGAACAGTTTCTTCGCGAGTCCCCCCGTTTCGTTCATCTTTGTCCACAGTCCGTTGTAGATCTTGTTAAAAACGCGGGGAACCGCTATAAGCCATGTCGGCCTCACCTTGATCATATCTTCGGCAACCGACTCGATACCATCAATGAATCCTATGGACCCTCCCAGATAGATCATGGTGCACAACTCGGCCGTGTGACCATATGAATGCGCCCATGGAAGGATGGAAAGGCTCACCACTTCATTTTCCATAAGTTCCGGGTACATTTTGCGTCCGGCGTGGGAGTTGCTTGAGAAATTGCCGTGAGAGAGAAGGACACCTTTGGGATCACCGGTGGTGCCTGAGGTGTAAATCAGGGCCGCGATATCGTCGGGGCCGGGTGTAATCGAAGGGACGGGATTCTTTTTGCCCTCCTCTTCAAGTCCGGCCATGCTGTTTTCGCCTTCCCCTTCGATCAGAAAAACGCTTTCCAGGGATGAAATCTCATCCGCAAGACCCTTGATTTTCTCATATATATCCGGTTTCGATACAAAGAGTATCCTGATGGAGCTGTCGGTGATAATATATTTCCATACATGCATGAGTTCCGACTCATACATCGGCACCCAGCGGGCGCCCAGACCGTATGTGGCAAAAGCTCCTATCGCCCACTCCACCCTGTTGTTGGCAATAATCCCGACCGCATCGTCTTTACCTATGCCGAGCGCGGCAAGGCCGGCCCGCAGATTATCCACACGCTTCCCGACCTCCTGATAGGTAACCCATTCGTATTCACCCGCCGCATTCTTTGTCCCGAAGAGGGGTCGGTTCGGGTACTTTGCCACGCTTCTTTCCAGAAAAGTTACGAGATTATCAGGTTCATTGGATTGAAACATAATCTCACCTCTTTCGCTGTAAAAGTCGAGATGGTTGCATGATTCCGGAATTGCCGCTCGCAATAACCGGAAACATAATTATGAAAAGGCTTCGGATTGCTGCATCTCAGTCCTGATTATACATGCATGTATTGTTATACTTTATTTTCTCTGTCCTGTCATCAGGAAAAGGAGGAGTCAGGGCTTTCTTCGCATGGAAAATATCGTGAGTTTATCTTGAAGAATAACCGGCCTGTCGTGTATCTTTTTACCCAGTAACCTGTTCATGCTATCAACAATACCGGCATCATAATCAGTGCTGCTGTAATTTTTAAAATGATAGTCGTACAACTCTTCTTTGTCTTCAAACACCCAGTTTTTATGAAATGTCGCTTGGCGTTCCAGGGTAAAATCAGACCCGTTTATTGCATCCAGAGCCCTCTGTATTCCAAGGGTTTCATCGGTAAAAAGGTGATACACCCGCTGAAGCTCACCGTCAGCCGCCGGTTCCAGGATTACAAGTGTGCCATCCTTCTTGAGCGTCCTGTGCGCCTCGCGGAGCGCACGCGCACAATCCGCGTGGTGATGAAGAGACATGGTGAATAGCGTAAGGTCGAACGATTCATCTTCGAAATTCAGGGCTTCTCCTGAACCAACCCTGAAATCCACACCCCCGATAGCGCTTCGCGCCCCGGCGATACTTGAATCGTCGGGATCTATGGCAATACATTCGGACGCGCCCTCGGCAAGCACTGCCGTCAACCGGCCATCACCACACCCGATTTCAAGAATCTTTTTCCCCTCAGATTCCACAAATTGCCTGATCATCCCGATCTCTATCTTTTCCTGATCCAGTCGCATAATCGGTATTCCAGCCGGTTTTCATGGTGATTCAACTGTTTTCCTGACAAACAATCGATATAGATATGGAAAGCATCCCGTGTCTTACAGACGGGTATACCGTGTCCAGCTTCTGCTGGTCCAGGTTGAATCAATCAGGGAGGATTCCGCGTCCAAAGAGGGTTCAAGCCCGCATTTCAGGGCAAAGTAGCGGTGAAACGCGAGAGAGGGGGTAAGTTCCGGATGAAAGATTGTTACAAGGACGCCGGAACTTTCGGCGGCCGCGATATATTCATCCTGCCGCAGCAACACCTCGACATCATCTCCAACCCGGGTGATCTTTGGGGCACGGATAAAGGTCAGAGGAATCAGCCCCGCAGCGACGCGGGGAACGGCAACCTCGGCCGTAAAGCTGTCCATCTGGCTGCCGAAAGCGTTTTTCCGGACTTCGATATCGATAAGACCGAGACTGGGGGCGTCACCTATGACCGTACCGGCGACCAGGATAGCACCGGCACAGGTACCCCATATTTTCATACCGCGCTGAAATTCCCGGAGGATAATTTCCCGGATTCCGAAAATGTTCAGCAGCCGGTAAAGACATGTGCTCTCGCCCCCCGGTATTATCAATCCTGCAAGAGAAACAAAATCCGACGGTTCTTTCACCCGGATGGCCGGGATTCCCAAACGGTTAAGGTGATCAATATGTTCAACGACATCGCCCTGGAGATCAAGTACTCCTATCATACCCACCGATACGTGCCTCCTGAATCTACCACCCTCGGGTTGCCAGTATCTGGTTCTCGGGAATATCGGAGATTTCAACCCCCTGCATGGCGCTGCCGAGCCCCATTGAGGCCTCCAGAATTTTTGCCGGATCGTTATAATACGCGGTTGCCTTAACAATCGCCTCGGCGCGTTTGGCGGGATTTTCCGATTTGAATATTCCGGATCCCACAAAAACACCGTCGCATCCAAGCTGCATCATCAGGGCCGCGTCCGCCGGCGTTGCGATCCCACCCGCCGCGAAGTTAACAACGGGCAATCGGCCAAGCTCCCGTACCTGGAGAGAAAGCTCGTAAGGAAACCCGTTTGCTTTGGCAAAACCGGTGACTTCCTCTACCGGCATGTTGAGAAGCTGTCGTATCTCGCTGTTCACCGTTCGAATATGGCGAACCGCCTCGACTACATTCCCGGTGCCCGCTTCGCCCTTGGTGCGGATCATTGCCGCTCCCTCGGCTATGCGGCGCAGGGCTTCCCCCAGGTTGCGCGCCCCGCATACAAAGGGAATCGCAAATTTGGTCTTGTCAATGTGGCACTCTTCGTCGGCGGGCGTCAGCACCTCGCTCTCATCAATATAATCGATCTTCAGGGTTTCCAGAACCTGAGCCTCAACAAAATGGCCGATACGCGCCTTGGCCATAACGGGTATCGATACCGCATCTTTAATCTGCGCGATGAGCTCGGGATCGGACATGCGGGCCACACCACCCTCCTTGCGGATATCCGAGGGAACACGCTCCAGAGCCATGACCGCGACGGCCCCGGCCTCCTCGGCGATCTTTGCGTGCTCTACATTAACAACATCCATAATAACGCCCCCTTTTAACATCTGGGCCAACTGGACGTTTAGTTCATATCGTTCCTTGTCCACGTCTACGTACCTCCTGAAAATTTCTGTTATTAGTTAATTTGACGCACCTGTAAAAAATCAAAATACGTCAATCATGATGCCCTGTTCATCGCTGCATAGTGAAGTGGAAAGACGGTGATCTAACGACTGCCAACGGCTACCGTATATTCTGGCGGCTTTACAACCTGTCCTTATGTTTAAACCCACTTGCCCGGATCTCAGGCTGAAATGGACATTCTGCAAAATAAATAAGCTACCCGGTTTAAAACACAAATGCGCAAAAATTTCAATTGACTTTGAAATTGGTGATTTTAACTTTATTATAACCGAGAATCAAGCGGAAAAAGGATACAGGCTGGCCGCAAAGCCCCACAATGGGGACGATCATCCTTGATTATGTTCAGAATCGGCGAATATATATTGAACACTCCGGATGGAATTTACATAACATCCTTTTGGCTCAGCTCTACCGCGCGATCTATCTCCGCCTTGAGCGGCTCGGGAAGACCGGGAATGTCCACACTCAAAAAACCCCTCACTATTGTCGCGGTTGCCTCTTCTTCAGTCAGACCGCGTGACATCAGATAAAGGATCTCATCCTGCGCTATTTTTCCGACCGCCGCTTCGTGAGACAGTTCCACCCCATCGACCCTGCCGCTCAATTCGGGAATGGCGTGCATAATGCCCCCGTTAAGGATAAGGCCGTGACATTCAAGGTGACCTTTTACTCCCGGAACCTCACCTATGATATCCCCGCGTGATATTATATTTCCCCCGTTGGTAATGGCACGAGAGACAATTTCCGCGCGCGTATCCTTCGCCTGAAGGTAAATACGTCCGCCGACATCCAGCTCCGAACCGGGGCTTCCGACAAGCAGGCTGTAGGAACGGGCAACCGCTCCCTTTCCCACAAGATATGTCGTAGGATACGTCTGGACCGATTTCACCGGTTTCATCGAGATGTAATTATTGAGGAAAAGACCGCCCTTTTCAACTATCCCCACTGATCTGGGCTTTACTACCACATCCTCCGCCCAGTGATGAATCATGCTAAAACTCAGTTTTGCGTTTTTCTTGACATAAAATTCCGAGACTCCGGCGTGCAGCCCGCGGGTTACATGAGAGGCGCTCGCGCAACCTGATATTACATGAAGTTCAGAATCTTCCTCCGCTATAATGATGTTATGTACGTTCTGGTTGAACCCTTCCTGCTCAAGATAGAGGCACGCTTGCGCCGGAAGCGTCACCTTTTGACCCGGAAGCGCCCGGATGACATACCCATCCTGCAGATCGAGATGAACGCGCGCCGTATATTTATCCGTATCCACGGCGGCCAGTTTCCAGTAGTATTCCCGTATCCAGTCTACCTCTTCGAGCGCCTTCCTGATGGGAATTATTTCGAGGCCCTCAACATTTGAGCCGGAGTGGACAGCCGTGGCATTTTTCTGGACATAGGTGCCGGAACGCCCCTCTTCAGTAACATCCAGCCCCGCAAGGATCATTCGTGCCCGATCCACTTTAGAGATAGTCTCCAGATTTTTCATATCGGCCTGGGCCGGTGATTCTAAAGAATAGCTCTTCAGATCAACGTCGGGCCCGATAGCCGCCTTCTTGTCTTTGGCCCTGTCGGCCATCTCATCTAAGCCGCGCATTTCGCACACTCCCTGTATCCCACCTTTTTTATCTGCCTGAATATCTCAACCGGGTTTCCCTTGCCCGCCACAACACCGTTATAGAGAACCAGCCCTTTATCAGCCGTAACATAATCGAGGATAAGTCCCGTGTGGGTTATAATCAGGCCCATTTTTGATCGTTCCCTGGCAACAGGTTTGGCTGTTTTGTCCGTTTGTGTTCCATTCACCCGCTGCAGGAGATGGTTAATCGCGCTCCCTATGAGAGAAATATTTTCAAGGTCGACTCCGGATTCGGGTTCGTCGAAGAGCGCCAGATCGGCATTCTGGGCCATCAGCTGCAAGAGTTCGGAGCGTTTGATTTCACCCCCCGAGAATCCCACATTGATGTCACGCTCAAGGAATTCCGTAAAATTCATCCTCTCTGCCAGTGTATCGACATCGATATCGTTATTTCCACATACCCCTATCATCCTCCGGGTCTTCAAGCCTTGTATGCTGGGGGGTCTCTGATACGACATACTTACTCCAAGACGCGCCCTCTCATCGATTGTCATATGCGTGATGTCTTCACCTTTAAACAAAATCCTTCCGCCTGTCACTTTGTACTGCGGATACCCCATTATTGTCATCAGGAGAGAGGTCTTGCCCGACCCGTTCGGACCAAACAGAATATGTGTTTCACCTGGCTTGATCTCCAGATCTATATGTTTGAGAATCTTCTTGTTCCCGAGTTTAACCTGCAGGTCTTCTATAAGTAACATCCCTTCCCTCCTTACTTTTTGAACGTGGGGAATTTCAGTGCTTTTTCCTGTCTTTTTCTCAAAAAGTCAACACTATTTTCTTCGTTTCGCTGTTTCTCCTAAAATAAGCATCAAACAGAGAATGGCAACTTTTTTCTCAATACGGCGGATTCCGTCACATTGCTTTGAGGCATCGTAATGGGTAATGTACCTGAAACATCGAAAAGACCATGAAGGTAAAGAGTTAATTCCGGGTGGTATGGAGATATTTAATCCGGGATAAACGGATAGATACCGATCACAGGCAAAAGAAGACAAGGGCAAATACGGAAACAAAACCGATACAGCCCATGACGCTCCAGCCGATGGATATCATATACCTGTTCTCATTATAAGAGATGCTCTTGAGTTGATGTAACCGTGCCGCGATTTCTTCCCTCCGTTCGGAATTGTCGGCCGGAGTCATCTTCAGTTTTATCGACTCTGCGAGAACCAGCGGGACAGTAAAAGGATTTTTACTGAGAGATACGACGAATGCCCGATTCGTACTGCAGGAACCCTGCACATCGGACCTGAGCTTATTCAAGGGTTTCTCGCAGAAAGAGAGAAAAAGTCTGCCCGGTATCCGGTACAACCAGTCCGTATCGAGCGTGATAGTACGTTTTCCGCCGAGTTTCTCGATATAGATCCAGAAGGCGGCAGCGGCGAAAAGAAGGAGCTGCATCGTATTAATCACGTGGTGCGCAGTATACGGCTGATACTCCACCGGATAGGGCAAGATGCGATAGAGGACCTGAGGGTACACACCGATAAACACGCATGCAACCGCGGCCAGACCCATGGCGATCAGCATATTCAGGGGAGCTTCCCCGGCCCCTTCGATGCTTTCCTCCCCGCTGTCACCGGTGTCTTTTCCGAACCATGTTCCGTTGGTAAGTTTCAGCGTCAGGCAAAAGAATGTTCCTATCGAAGCCAGATGAAGCATCAGGAATACCAATGCCCTGTTCGTATCCGCCGCCGAGGCGACAACCATTGTCTTGCTGACAAAACCGCTGAAGAGCGGTACCGCGGATATGGAAAAAGCACCGATCAGATACAGTATAAGTGTTACCGGCATCTGCCTGTAAAGGTTCCTTCCCTGTAAATCAGACATCTTTCTTCTTCCCGTCACATATATCACTGCGCCGGCAGCCATAAAAAGGAGGGCCTTGTAAAGAATATGGCAGAATGCATGCGCGCTGGAGCCGTTCATCGCCAGTTCGGTACCGATCCCGACACCTGCCACCATATACCCGACCTGGCTGACAATATGATAGGAGAGAAGCCTTCTGATATCATTTTCAATGACGGCGAAGATTACCCCGTATACTGCCATAATTGCTCCGAGCCAGATCAGCGCTTCCGTTCCCGGAAATCCCCTCAGCAGAACATATACGGCGCTCTTGGTCGTAAATGCCGTCAGGAAGACACTTCCCGTAATAGTTCCTTCGGGATACGCGTCGGACAGCCAGGCATGGAAGGGCGGCACCGCGGCGTTTATGATAAAACCGAGAAGAATAAGCGTGGAACCAAGACCATCCAGGCCGATCGGATTAAAGTAGATAGATCCGGTGCCTGCTATATGTATGAGAATCCCCGCCAGGAGACAGCATCCGCCGAAGATGTGCACCATTATATACCGGAATCCCGCATCCAGGGCTTTCTTGTCTTTCCGGTACCATATAAGAAACACGGAGGATACCGCCATGATTTCCCAGAAGGCGTACAGGGTGAAGAGATCTCCGGCGAATACCACACCCATCGTACTGCCCACATACAGAAAGGCTGCGGTATGCTGACCGTCTTCTTTAACATGAAGGGCATACACCATGCCTATAAAAGCAATAATAACGAATACGTACCCAAAACAGAGGCTGAGCTTGTCCACCCTTCCAAGGATAAGTTCATACCCCAGGAAGGGGTAGGTCCAATAGGTGCCCTGCCCCATATACAGTAAATCGATAAACGCAGCCACCGGGATCAGAAGCTGTGCCATCTGTTTTGCCAGCCTCATCTTAAGAAAGGGGAGCACAAGGCCTCCTGCTATGAATATGAATGCCGGATGGATCGCATTAATCGTCATAATAATCCTCATCCCTTTGAAGCCAGTAATGACCGAGGGCCTTGGCACCGAATATGATAAGAATACAGCCCAGGAAACCAAAGATCGCGTCGAAGGCCGGGATTCCCTCCCACCAGAAGCTGACATGTTCATTCGGAACAAATAGTCCGATCAGAACACTCAAACCGATACTGATAAAAAATATGGCCTTAAAACCCCGTATCATTTACATCACTCCCAGTATTTTGCCGGCCGCAGCTGAGGCTATGTTGAAAAAATTAAAAAAGGCGTTCGGGAATATTCCGATGATAATTGATAGAATCGCCGTGAGCATCAGGGGGATAACCATCATCATCGGTGCTTCGTTAAAACGCACAACGACATCTTCCTCGCATTTCTTAAAGAAGGAGTTGTAGATTATCGGGAAAAAATACGCTATGTCCATCATGGCGCTTATAAGCAGGACAAAGAGAAAGAACACTTCATGGGCTTCGAGGGTACCCAGCGCCATATACCACTTGCTGATAAATCCGCACACGGGGGGAAGACCCGCAATACCCATTGCCCCTATCGCAAACGCACCCATGGTTAACGGCATCTGCCTGCCGATTCCGTTAAGTTCGCTTATGTTTTCTTTTCGTGTCTTTACATAGATCGCCCCGGCGACAAAAAACAGGGTGATCTTCATGAACCCGTGACCACCCATATGGAATATGGCCCCCGTTATTCCGCTCGGGGTGAGCATGGCGGCTCCCATTATAATGATGGCAAGATTGTTGATCGTTGAAAAGGCAAGCCTCCTCTTGAGGTTATCCTGTGCCAGGGCATACATCCCGGAGACAATAACCGTAAAGGAGACAAAATACGCCAGGACAAGCCACAGATTAAGCTCGTGCAGGAGCTGAGGCCCGAAGACGTAAAGGACGACTTTCAGACATCCGAAGACACCCGCCTTAACCACCGCCACGGCATGCAGGAGGGCGCTCACAGGGGTCGGAGCTATCATTGCCGACGGCAGCCACTCGTGCAGCAGCATAACCGCGGCCTTGACGCCGAAACCCAGGATGAGAATAACAAAGATGAATCGAAGCATGCCGGCCGAGCCATGACCGGAGAGGAAACCGCCGGGTCTGAAATCGGTTGTTCCCGTGATGCTGTAGATCAGGAGCGTGCCGAACAGGATTGCCATGCCGGCCGTGAGTGTATAGACAAGATATTTCCTGCCGGCCATAACGGCTCCTTTCGTCTCCTTGTGATAGACCAGAGGCCAGGTAGCCACCGTCAGGATTTCATAAAAAACGAAAAGGGTTAGCAGGTTACCGGCAAACGCGATACCCATGGCCGCGGAGAGACAAAGCGCGAAATTAAAGAAATACCTGGTCTGGGCATGCTCATCCAGGCTTCGGACATATCCTATCGAATACACAGAGGTTATAATCCACAGGAAAGAAGCCAGAACCCCGAAAAACATACCGAGTGAATCAACCCTGAACTGCAGGGCTATCCCCGGTGTCAGTGAGATGATGGTATATTCTATTACATTTCCCTTCAGGATAAGGGGAACCATCGAGATGACAATGGAAAACTTGAGGATTGAAGCGAGGAGAGTCCAGAATTCCCGCAGATTTCTGTTCCGTTCGCCTGTGAAGAGTATCAGCACAGCCGCCAGCAGAGTAATTAAAACAGCCAAAAGCGGTTTTATTGAAACAATCACTCCCATCAAGTTGTCCCTTACTTACGTTCTCAAAAACATGTCGGAATGGCAAACCGGATAACGGTGGAAATAATCCCGCCGCTCAGCAACCCAAGCAGAACAACTCCCGCCGCGACTCCGAGTATTGGTACGAGCATACTCAGGGGCGCTTCTTCGCGGGGAACAACCATCGATTCGCCTGCCTCTTCGTGTCCATCCCTCGGTTCGATGTACGCGTATTCAATAACCCTGAAGAACAATATCGCATTTAAGAGACTGCTTAATATCAATACACCGGCAAAAACCCAATGACGCGCATCAATTGCACCCAGAATAAGATACCATTTGCTGAAGAAACCGCAGGTTGGCGGAATTCCAACTACCGAAAGACCGACAATGACAAACGCCGCCATCGTAAATGGCATCCTCCTGTGAAGATTTCCGAATTGAGATATCTCTCGTGTGCCGCACCGGTACACAATGGCGCCGACAATCATGAAGAGGGCAACCATCATAAAGGCATCATTCAATATGTGAAGGATGGTTCCGGTAAGACCGTTTCTGTTGGCAAGCCCAATTCCCAGTACCAGGTACCCCACTTCGCTGAGCAGGATATAGACAAGCATCTTTTTTAGATCTGTCTGGGCCAGGGCCATGAATGCGCCATAGAGTACGGCTGCCGCGGCTATCCATGAAAGGATGGAGGTAATGGGAAACATCTCGATTGAGAAATACGGTTTGAAGACGGTGAACACAATTCTTATCATTACATAGGCGGCAACTTTGGTCATAAGCGGGGCAAGGAGCACGCTGACAGACGACGGGGCCTTTGCATACGCGCCGGGGAGCCAGCCATGCAGTGGAAAGAGGGCCATCTTTATGATCACGCCGACTATAAGGAACGTGAAGGCAACCAGGATCACCTTGCTGCCGTAGAGTTCGGGGAGCAGTCCGGCCAGATCCGCTATGTTGAGAGAGCCGGTTGCCATATAGAGATACCCCACTCCCAACAGGTAAAAAGAGGCGCCGACGGTCCCCATAATCACATATTTGAAACTGGCCATGGGGGCCCCCTCTTCTCCCATCGCGATAAGGGCATATCCTGCCAGCGAAGCTATCTCCAGGAATACATAGAGGTTGAAGAGGTCCCCCGTAATGACGATCCCGAGAAATCCGGTGATTTGTAAAAGGAAGAGGGTGTAGAAATAGGCGGTCTTTTCGGATAATTCCTTCTGAACGCTTCTTTTCGAGTAGACGGCCGCGGTAAAACTTATAAAGGAGACAACGACAAGAACGAAGGCATTGAGATAATCAACGGTATATTCTATCCCCCACGGCGGCAGCCAGCCTCCGAGATGGTAGTGAACGGTTCCCGTACCGATTACCGTCAGAAGGGTAATAACGGAAAAAACCAGCGAAAGAGCCAGGCCCAGAAGCATCCAGGGATAACACAACTCTTTCTTGCCCCACCCGATAAGGGGCGTAAGAAAAGCGAACATTAACGGTATAACAACTGTCAGGACAGGCGCCTGTTCTATCATTTAAGAGCCTTTAGAATTTCATCTTCTTCGAGGGTATTGTATTTTCTGTAGATCTTTATGACTATGGAAAGAGCAACTCCAAGTGTCGCAACCATAACAACAATCGCCGTAAGCATTAGCACATGCGGTAGCGGATTTATATACGCAGAGGCCTGTATGACCTGCTCGGCTTGTCCGTGAGCATGTTTCAGGATCGGCAGGGTTCCCCCCTTTTTACAGCCGATGGAGATATAGAAGAGAATTATCGCCGTCTGGAAGATATTCATACCGATAATTTTCTTGATCAGATTTTTCTTGCCTATCATGGCATAGAAACCGATCATCATCAGAATGATGTATATCCAGTAATTGTACTTGCTGAGGATGAAATCAATCATTATTAGCGCGTCTCTTTCTCAACAGCAGAATACACGCCATTCCCGCCGTGAAAATGACCGTTGTCTCGCCAAGGGTATCATAGGCCCGATAATCGGCCAGCACGGCGGTTACCATGTTGGGGGTGGCGGTTTCTTCCATCGCTTTTGTGATATACCGCGGTGAAACGTGAAGCCCGGCAGGCGAGTCAGGGTCACCCCAGTCCGGCATATCCATAGTCCCGTAGATAAGAATAGCTCCGGTAAGTATCACAAAAAGCAGGTTCAATATTTTCAATCTCCCGACCTCCTTGTGGTTCTGTATACAGCGGCAATCAAGAGAACGGTTCCTATGCCGGCGCTCACAGATGCCTCCGTAAAGGCGACGTCGACAGCGCCCATTTCCGCCCACATCAGACACATGAAGAAACTGTACGCTCCAAGGATCAAAACCGCGCTGAGAAGATCCTTTATGGTAATCGCGGCCAGGGCGCATATTATTACGAAAAGAAGGATGATAAGATCAAACGCCTGAATCATTTTCTTGTCCACCTTTCATCCAGGGTTGGATGCCTTTTCGGAGCGCTGCCCTGGAGATTGCGTGTGTAGCGGTCGGCTGAGCCAGGGCCATAAACACCGCGATAAAAACTATCTTCAGAGCGGTCAGGGAAAATCCCTCATAAATGGCGAGGCCAATAAGACACAGGAGAACAGCCAGCGTGTCTCCTTTACCGGTCGCATGAAGCCTGCTGAAGAAATCCGGGAAACGGAGTACTCCAACAGTCGCCGTGAAAAAGAAGAAGACCCCGCCCAGCAGAAACAACGCCGACAATATAATCGCTCCGCCCATCATAAGTCGGTCTCCAATCCCAGAAACTTGGCCGCGGCCAGGACGCCGATAAAATTGAGCAAAGCATAGACCATGCTGATATCAACAAACATCTCGACCCTGTCGTAGATAAATCCCATAATGAGCAATATGATCAGGGTCTTGGTGCCGATGGCCGAGATGGCCGCTATCCTGTTAAAGACACCCGGCCCAAAGACAACACGGTACAGGACGCAGAAGACAAACGCGCACAATCCGAAACCGATGGTGAGAAAAAAAGTACTCATCGTGACTCCTCATATCAGGGGTTATTTTTCTCGTCATCAGGAGGCTTTCCGCCTGATGAAATATCAAAAAATATTGAAAACATAATCGCCATTACTGTAAACCCGACACCGATCTCGACCCCGAGAATACCGAGAGATCGTGCCTCTGACGGCACCACACGCAGTAATCCTGACAACTTCCCATAATCCAGATAGTTTCCAAGGAGGAAAAGACATATAAGTCCGATTCCTGAATAGACAATAACACCCAGACTGCCGAATGCTATCAAACTCTTTTCCGATATATGCCTTCTTGTCTCCTGCGGTCCATACGTTATAAGCAACAACACCAGGCTTGCCCCCAGGATGACACCTCCCTGAAAGCCCCCGCCGGGACTGTGATGACCATGAGCAATCACATAAAGGGCAAACAGCTGAATAAACGGTACAAGGATCCTTGAAACTGTTCTGACAATTATATCTTCGCTGGAACGTATCATTTTCCTGTTATCCCCACTTCCTCAGCGCCACGTATATCCGTGCGACATCCAGAGCATCCTGGATATATATATGGTCTGCTTCCATAAATATATGGGCGACCCTGTCTTCCATTTCTCCCGCATGGAGATCATCGGCAACCCGTTGGTCTAGGGCATGCACGAAGAACTCACCCGCATTGATATCCATCGTGATTGTTCCCGGTGTGAGCGTAATAGAATTTGCAAGAGTTACCCAGGAGATATCACTCTCCAGCTTCGTTCTGAACCGGAGGATCCGGGGGTCTACCGGCATCCTGGGTGACAGGGCGAGCAGAGCAACATGCATATTGGATTGTATGATTTGAGAGGTCAACCACGGCATGTAAGCGATAAATCGCCAGACAATTACCCAGGTTTCACCTATACGAACATTGGCAAAAAGCAGATCATGGGTTAAGTACGCAATGGTAGCGGAGCAGATCACCCCGATGGCAAGATGAAACAGGTCAAACTTTCCCGATAATAACATCCAGAATACAAAGAGTAGCGAAAAGGTGGCAATAAAATTCTGGAAGCCGGATTTCGTTTCCTGCGCGCCTTTGAATATGGCCTGTATTTTCTGTTTCTCCATCTGCCGCGCTTCGGACGTTACTCCGACCGTGCAGTCCAATAACCCCTTCGCCTGCTTCCTGGCATCTTCAAGAATGCTTGCAGAATCCAACAGCTCTTTCGCCCGGCTCTTGGCATCTTCCAGAATGCGAAACGAATCGTCGGTCGCTTGTATCAGGAGTGTCACTTCCACAAACAAAATCCTTTCCTATGGCACAATTAATACCGGTACTTCCGCTTCTACAGCAACCCGGCAGGATGAATTCCCCCTGAACATCGTTTTATAAAATGGTTTCTTTGGAACGGCCCCGAGGGCGATAAGCGTTGCCTTGTAATCCTCAGAGGCGGTGATTATCTCTTCCACGGTTTTGCCGGCGTAGATGTGTAGTTCAGCATCTATCTTGCTATCCAGACAAATCATCCGTGTTCGAGTAAGCCGTTCCTTCAGCTCCCGCATATCCTTTACGGTCAGTTTTCCGTTTATGACATTTACAATATCCAGTCTCTGGATTATAGCACTGAATCCCAGCAGGAAGGTCAAAGCCCTTTCAGATGCCGGAGACCAATCCGTAGGAAATATAAGGTGCTCAAACAGGTCGCCGCCCCGGATTGACGTTTCATTAAAAACCAGGACAGGTACGGAGGAGCTTTTAATCAAACCGTTGATGAGAGAACGGCGAGAGGAATTGCGTGTTACTTTTTTACAATCGGAGACGATGAGCGATACACCCTCCCTCCGGGCCACATCCAGGACAGCGGGAAGAGAGAGTGTTTCTTCTACCAGTGTTTTATACGCGATATCGAAAGAGGTCAAATTGTCAAGCCATCCATCAAAGGGGGTCGTCTGTATAAACACTATCTCTTCAAGCCCTGCTTTACGCAACCCTGACAAGCTCTCTATACGGCTGAAGGAGAGATCCTCATCTTTAAGGTTCGTTACGTACAGTACTTTCATGGTTTTCAGTTGCCGGTCGCTTCACTGTGCAGTGGAATCAATAAGACGGGAATTTCTGATTGATCAACCAGTTTACCGGGGACACTCTTCAGCCATCTCTTTTTCAACGATCCCTGTCCCGCTGTACCGGCAACAATCATACTGGCCCCGCGTTCATGCGCTGCCCTGTTGATTTGCTCGGCAACATCACCCACATAAAGATGCGGTTTTGCCTCTATCCCTTCTGCGAGAAAAATCTCACACACTTCGTCCAGCTTCTTTTTGCCTTCTTTTCGGGTTTTCTGCACTTCCATCGCGGAAGATCCGTCGAGACTCTTTTCGCTGGCGACATGAATTATCTCTATCTCTTGGATAACTTCCTTTAACCCGATTAAATATTCCACAGCCTTTTCAGACTCATGTGACCAATCCGTTGCAAAAAGCACTTTCTCAAAGGGTCTGTTATTTACTTTTCCGGAGGGCAATATATACTTATGTATAAGGACCGGCGTAGCGGTTCTTTGTAGAATTTCAAGCTCTTCAGAACCGGCGTACAGGCCCTCGATCCGGCTCTTCTTGTGATGGCCGGTTACAATGAGGTCCACACCTTCTTCCCTGGCAGCCGATACGACTTTTGGAACCAGGTCACCCACAACCATATAGGCGCCGACTTCCATTCCCTGTTCGTAAAGAGATTCCGCCCAGTCGATAAAACGTACATTGGCTATCTCCCGTAATTTTATCTCTTCGTCCTTGAGATACCCCCTGCCACGATGCATTGCCACCTTGTCTCTCTCTATCACGTGGATAAACACCACATGATTGAAACCGGATTTTCTGAGATCCATTAACGACTGCAACGCATCAAACCATAACTCATCAAACTGGGTAACAAACAACATTTTCTTTACTGCCATGGGGTCCCTCTGCCTGAATCCAATATCGCGTTCTACTCCATTATCAGTTTTTTTATCGTCTCCACCAATTCTTCGGGTTCGACCGGTTTTTCCAGATATGCTTCGGGTTCCGGTACAAGCTGGCCTCCAAACTCCGTCAAGGCTTCCTGGGAACGGAGAAATGTTCTCTTGGCTATTCCCGACAGGATAATAACAGGAATTCCCTTCAGAGGTTCGTCACCCTTTACCTCCCTGTACATCTTGATGCCGCTCTGCTTGGGCATCAGAACATCCAGGATTATCAAATCAGGCCTTTCTTCAACAGCCTTCGCCATGCCCTCTTCTCCATTATTGGCTATAAGAGGACTATAGCCATTTTCCTCAAGAACAGTTACGACGAACGTTATAATATCGGGATCGTCATCGACAACGAGAACTCTCTTACTCATAATAGATCCTCCCTGCAGGTATGTATCTGCAATAAAGATGTGGCGGTCCAACCATGTTTCAATGAGTTGAGCTGCTGTAAGGAAGACGGATGGTAAAAACGGATCCTTCCCCAAACTGTGAGGTGAAGGTGATTGTCCCCCCGTGCTCTTCTACAACCTTATGGGTAACAAGCAGTCCAAGCCCGGTACCCTTACCGCCTTTAGTGCTAAAGAAAGAAGTAAAAAGATTTTTTTGGGTCTCTTCACTCATTCCGCACCCATTATCAATAACTTCAAATTTCAGCATGTCATCGCTTTCAAGGACGGTTTTTACACAAACCTGCCATTTTTTAGACATACTCAAATCGGAAATACACGCATCAATGGCATTAGAAACCAGATTAAGAAGAGCGCGATAAAGAGCATCCGCCCCCATATGGACCTGGCCAATGGACGGGTCGAATTCTCTTCTCATCTCAATCTGATTCTGGGCAGCTTTCACATCCATCAGTTCACAAATGTCGCCGGCAATTTCATTGGGGAAACAATCCTGCAATTCAGGGCCGCGTTCCCTTGAGTAAGTAAGTAAATCCATTACCAACTCGGATACACGACCGACATTCCTCTCTACCATCGCCCATCCAGCTTTTAGCTTACCGGTATCATTTTTGTCAAGGCCAACATTCACTACATAGCTGCCCCCCTTGAGTCCGCTCAGTATATTCTTGATATAGTGAGCCAGACCGGCTACGGTCTGACCGATAGCGGCCAATCTCTCGGATTTTATTAATTCACGCTGCAGACGTTTGACCTCCCTGAGATCCGTAAAAAAACCGACGCTGCCGACAAACATATCTTCCTCATAGAGAAGGGCACCCGAGAACCCTACCGGGACAACCTCGCCATCTTTCGCTGTAAGCATGATCTCTTTCCAGTCAATCCCCTTTACGCTTTTCCCCTGAGTTAACTTCTCCTGAAATTCCTTCTCCACCTTCTGCGGATACAGATCACGGATATTCATCTTTCTGATGACCTCAAGCCTCGAGTACCCGAATATTTTCTCCGCCCCCGGGTTAAAAATAAGAATTTCTCCGTTTTCGTCTGTTGCCACCACCCCATCGTTGGAACTGGTGATCAGTTTGTCCTGAAATTCAGATTTTCTTCGCACCTCTTCGGTGGCAATCTTGACCATATTTTCAAGATCTTCGGTATACTCTCTGAGCTTTTTTTTCATACGCAGCCGTTCCTCGGCTCTTTTGAGAGTAATCGCCAACACTTCGTCCCTGACCGGTTTATTTATAAAATCAGAAGCATCCAGCTTAAGCGCCTCTATTGCCGAATGCATGTCTCCATGTCCGGTAATAATAATCACTTCCGTATCAGGGGCGAAGTTTTTTATCCTTTTTAAGACCTCAATACCATCCATACCCGGCATTTTTATGTCGGTAAGGACTATATCGGGAGACTCTTTCCGGAAGACATTAATGCCCTCTTCGCCGCTGTGTGCGACGACCACATCATACCCATCGCTTCTCAGCGACATGGAAAGAACCCTGACAATGGCTTCTTCATCATCTATAAGTAAAAGTCTGGACATCTCTGCCACCCGTATCTATGCAATAACCGGAAATCGTAATTCAAAAGCGGTCCCCTCGCCTTCCGTGCTTTTCACAGTAATAGTTCCCCCATAATCCTTGACAATTCCATAGCTTATGCTCATTCCCAATCCGGTGCCCTTTCCAATATCTTTGGTCGTAAAAAATGGTTCAAATATTTTGTCTATTATATTCTCGGGAATGCCCTGACCGTTATCGAAGACGGTTACGACAATTTGGTTATCTTCGGAGAATGATCGTATTCTCAGAATTTTTTCCCAGCCCCTGTCTTCCGTTTGACTCTTCTCATCAAGGGTATCCATGGCATTGTTTACCAGGTTGATAAAGACCTGTTCAAGCCTGTTATGGTCCGCCAATATACATGGCAGCGTATCATCCAGATCCATCTCAAGCCCTACCTGGTGAACTCTCAACTGCTGACCCAATACCTTGAATACATCCCGGATCGGATCATTAATATTTACCTTCTCGCTCACGGCATCAGACTGCCTGGCAAAGTCTCTCATGTGGTTTATTATTCCCGCGGCTCTCTGAACATTGTTCCTGATCTCATCCGCCATTGTGGTCAATTCCAGCGTATCGATGTCCTGATTTCTTTTGAGTGTCTTCAGAAAGAAATCCGCGCATACCTGGATGACATTTAAGGGCTGGTTTATCTCATGGGCCATGCCCGCGGCCATGGTTCCCAGTGTGGCCATCTTACCGGCCTGGATCAACTGCGTTTCCCGTTCCACATTTTCGGTGATATCGGTAGTGGTTGCGATCAGGAAGTCCTGTTCCATGAATCTCACGGGGCTTATATGTGCGTTGACGTAAAAAAAGTCTCCTCCTTTCCTCTGATGAATCCTTTTCGGGAAAAAGTATGACTTATTCAAAGAGACCTGTTCCAAGTCTTCCGTCAGTTCGGATTTTTTATCGTATCCAAGATCCGCGAAGGACATTGAAAGAAATTCGTCCCTCGAATATCCGTAACAATCCAGAGCGGTTGCGTTAATGTCCAGGATTTTGAAGGTGTTGACATCCATAATGAATATCGGGTTTGGGTCCGCATCGAACATTGTGCGATACCGCTCTTCGGACCGTCGTAGTTCGCGGTACGATTCATCCAGCTCCTTTGTCTTCTCCTGCACCTTTACCTCCAGGCTCTGGCTGAACATTCTCGTCTGGTGGTGAAGCCGGGCGTTTTCGATCGCGAGGGCAACGTGATTACAGATCACTTCAAAAAGGTCTTTATCTTCATCGGAGAATCGGCGTAAGGTATGGCTTGATATTCTGACCACACCAAAGGTCTCTTCGTTTGAAACCAGGGGAAAATAGATGGCCGACTTTAATCCTTCATTGAGTGCAAATTCTCTGTATGGACTGTTTGTAACGGTTACATCCTCGAAAATAATGGTTTTAGCTTTTTGAGCTACCTCCCCCACGAGACCATCCGGTCCCACCTTGCTCCCTTTCTGATAAAAAGCTTCGGAATATCCGGAAGAGCAGGCAACATAGAAGTCAGAGTTTTCCTCCTTCAGATAAATTCCGGCACTGTCGACATCGAGGGTATCAATAATTTTCTCTATTACAATCCGGCACCGCTCCTCGATATCTAATGAGGTGCTCAGCGCGCTGAAGATCGACCATAACGCGGAAAGCTGATGTATGTGAATTTCGGATTCATGCTGTAATTGCTTTGATCGGGTAATGTCCCATATGGTTTCGATTGAACCTATAATCGTTCCTTCATGTCCCTTAATTGGAGCGGCGGTAAAAAAGATCCATTTGCCCTCTTCACCTTTGTAGGGGAAAAAATCTTCCGCTTCATACGCCCCTTCGATAAGGGGTGATTTTCGCGCCTTATCCTTGTAAAGTCTCATGATCTCGTTATGCTGATCATCTATTATGAGATCAGCCATAGTCGGTCGGGGCTCTAAATAGAATGCTATCCATTGTTTGTTGGTACCGACAACCTCTTCGGCGGAATGCCCTGTAAGGTTTTCCATGGCCTTGTTCCAGTGAGTGCATATGTGATCCTTATTCACAACCAGGGTGGGTATGGTACTTCCCTGTATTATCTGGGATAAAAACGTACTGTCGCTTTCCTCAAACTCCTTTGCTACGGCACGTGATCGGGGACTTTTCCCGGTTTTCGACATGATATTCACCTTGTAACGCAAGTAAGGGTGCGGGATGAAGTGCAGTACACATTCTCTGTACACACCTTCAGTAACCTTCTCTAAAAAACTATATTCAAAACAGATCATTATGTAAAGTATAATCAATTATCTAAGAATATTCTTTTCAGGGACCTGAAACAAACGGTTAAAAGGCGTTTTGATTTCTGCTGCTTACCCCTCCTTAAGGTGCACAGTCAGATAAACACCATATATTGTGCTCTTATTTTCGGCAATACACCCTGTAGTGTTTTTTCTTTACAAACGCCCTCAACTCTGCTAGGTTTAGCAACGTAAAAATGGTGAATTCCCGGTTTCGCGGGATGATAGATAAGGCCTCCGGAGATCAACTATGTCGGCATCCGCCACAGGATTTTCCACATGAAACTTAAGAAGCTGGAAATACTCGGTTTTAAATCTTTCAGGGACAAGACTCCCATAGATCTCTCCCGTGATATTAACGCCATCGTCGGTCCGAACGGCTGCGGAAAAAGCAATATTGTCGATGCCATCCGATGGGTTATGGGAGAACAGCGTGTAACGATGCTCCGGGGGAAAAAGATGGAAGATGTTATATTCAACGGAAGCGACGACGCTCCCGCGGTGAATATGGCGGAAGTGTCCATAACACTGGAGAGCAATGGCCACAGGGTACCGGACAAATATTCCGGCTACAGGGAAATTACCGTGTCACGAAAGATATTCCGCGAAGGGGAAGGGGAATATTACATAAACAAGGTACCCTGCCGTCTCCTTGACGTGAAAGAATTTTTCATGGATGCGGGTGTCGGCGCGAGAACGTATTCCATAGTGGAGCAGGAGCGGATATCGAACCTTGTTGAAGCAAAACCGGATGAGAGGCGACAGTTTATCGAGGAAGCGGCCGGAATCATGAAATACAAGACACGGAGAGACTCCGCCGCTCGAAAGATGGAATCAACGAAGCAGAACATCCTTCGCATCAACGACATCCTGAGAGAGGTCCGCTCCCAGTTAAATGCCACGTCAAGACAGGCAAAGAAAGCCGAGAAATACAGATCGCTCAAAAAAACGATAAAGGAATATCAACTGGCCCTCTCACTGCAGGCCTGCGCGGAACTGACCTTGAAGATAAACAAGCTTGAGCAATCGCGTGTTCCGCTGGACGAAAAAACACTGGAAGCCCAGACTGAACTGAAAGCGCTTGAATCCATCATAGAGAACATACGGGAGCGTCTTGTCGAAAGCGAGGAGGAGATAGGCTCTTTTCAGGACGCATATTACGGAATAAAAAACGAGATAAGCATACGGGAACAGAAAATTACATTCGCGAACGAGTCCATCTCCCAACTGGCGGACAAGAAGGAAAAAGACCGCGCGGAGATCGAGGCGTTAACCGAACGCAAAAACACAACGGTTGAGGAAACAGCGATTCTGGAAAAACAGGTGGCCGAATCGGAAGAGGTTATCGCGGGCATAAAAGATTCAATTACGGAAGAGCAGGAGACTGCCGACACACTGAAGGCCGTTGAGAGGGATCTGAGCGAAGAACTGGAGAGAGAAAAATCCAGACATATCGACACGATAACCGAGAATGCCAGGCTGGGAAATCTTCTTTCATCGCTCACAAAGAATCTTGAGGACCTGGATAAAAAAGCGGAGAGAGAATGCGGGGAGATAGATGAAAATAATAAAAAACTCGGCATCTTAAAGGAGAAGCTTTCCGCCGTGCAATCCGACCTGTCATCGGATATGGAAAAAATTGCAACTCTCAAGGAAAGGCACAAATCGACAGAAGAGAGCCTCAGCACCGCGCAGGACAATCTCAAGGCTATAGACGCGCATATTACTAAGACCCGAGAAGAAAAAGGCGCAAAAGCCTCACGGCTTACCTCCCTCAAGGATCTTCAGGAACGGCATGAATGGTGCGGTGAAGGCACACGCCACATACTAGAGGCAGCGCGCGATCGCGTGCTTGCGGGAAACATCCGCGGGCTGGTAGCGGATTACATAGAGGTTCCCAAACAATATGAAACTGCCGTTGAGGCCGCCCTAGATGAAAAACTCCAGTATATTATCGTTGAAAACCAGAAAGACGGCAGAGAGGCGATCGACTACCTGAAGAATCATTCCTTCGGGAGGGGAAGCTTTGTCCCGGTGGACAACAGCAGCAGGGCTCCCCTTTCCCGGTCAGGGCATCCCGAGGGAACCCAAAGGCTTTGTGATCTCGTCCATATCACCGATGAAAAATTCGGAAATATTGTACGCCGCCTTCTGGAAAATGTTCTTCTTGCTCCCGATCTGGATACGGCCACGCGCCTGTGGCAAAAGAACGGCTTCACCAGCACGTATGTTACCCCTGAGGGCGACATACTACGGCCGGACGGAGCGTTGATCGGAGGAGGCAGAAACGGTGGAGGCTCTTCGCTTGGCGACAAACGGGAAATTATGGAACTGGAGAAAGAGATCGACGTACTGGGGGGTGATCTCCAAGGCCAGGAACAAAAAAGAGAGGAAACAAATGCCGCCATATCGATCATGGAGGGCGAAGAGGCTCAGTTGCGATCAGATATCCACGGACTGGAACTGGAGATCAACAGCCGTGAAAAGGACGCAGAGAGACTGGAAGGCGAGATCAAGTGGGTCGAACAGCACATCAATGTCCTGACTTTTAACAGGGAAAACCTCGAGTCTGAAAAAACGCTCACCGCGGAGAAAAAAATCGCCGTTGAAAATGAAATAACGTCCCGACAAAATGAGACGAAGGACGGTGACAGGCGTATCCTGGAAATACAGGAAAAATGGAAAAAAGCCAGGGAAGAAGTGGAGGAGAAAGAAAAAAGTCTCACCGAAAAGAAAATACTCCTGATATCCATTGAAGAGAAGAGAAAATCAGGGGTTGAAACCATCTCACGCCTGAAAGAAACAATATCCGGGATAGATGAGCGTGTAGAATCCATTGCCGGAGACATCGATGCCTGCGATACAAAGACGGTGGAGGCAATGGAAAACATAAAAAACGAAGAGGAAACGTTGAAAGCTCTTTACACAAGCCACAAAAAGACTGAAGAGGAGCTTGCGGAGAAGAGAGAAAAACACGAAAGAGAAAATATCATCTGCAGAGAAAAAGAGCAGGCCGTTCAGAAGGTGAGAAAGAGTTCCGATGCCCTCTCAAAAGAGCTGGGCGAACTTGAGATGGATATACGCGAAGCAGTCATCCACCTGGAAACGCTGAAAGATGGTATGAAAGAAAAACTTGCTGTCGATCCGGACATACTCCTGCCTGACTTTCAGATAATGGATACAGCCGATGCGGAAGAATTGAGCAAAAAACTTGAGACATCCAGAAAACGACTGGAAGAGTTCGGAGAGGTAAATCTATTAGCCCTCAGTGAACACGAAGAGCTTAAGGAACGGTACGATTTCCTGTCAACCCAGATAAAGGATCTGAATTCTTCACTGGACACCCTCCAGAAAACGATATCAAGAATCAACCAGATATCCAGAAAGAAGTTCTCGGAGACCTTCGAGGCTGTGAGTCAGAATTTCAAAAGTGTCTTCCCCCGACTCTTCCCGGGAGGCAAAGGAACCCTTCGCCTGACCGATGAATCGGATATGCTGGAAACAGGTGTGGATATAGATATCCTGATTCCGGGAAAGAAGCGTCAGAATTTGTCTCTCCTGTCAGGGGGCGAAAAAGCGCTCGCCGCCGTGGCGCTGATATTTTCCATCCTCATGCATCGTCCGGCGCCCTTCCTGCTCCTTGATGAAGCGGACGCGCCCCTCGACGACGCGAACATATCTCTATTCAGGGAACTGCTGAGAGACATTTCAGCGAACTCCCAGATTGTGTTTATCACCCATAACAAAAACTCTATGGAAGCCGCCGATAACCTTATCGGTGTAACAATGGAAAAAAGCGGAATATCCACCACGGTCTCCGTCAGCATGAATTAACTCCCCCCTGAACCCGACTCGCACCGCGCACCCATCCCGGCATCATACCTGAAGAACCCTGCCGGCACTTCCCATACTTGCCATCCCGAACAAAGTTGTTTATAGTAACCAGTAAGGCGGGCAAGAAGCCAACACGCGACCACGGAGAAACAGACTCGACGTGGCATATCGAAAGAGCAGCGACAGGTGACTTCCATCTGGAATCCCCTGTTAATCGTGTCACATTTTCATGGAAAGCCGGGTGTATACAAAAAGATGACAAATGAAAACGAAAAAGGTTTTTTTTCAAGACTCCAGGAAGGACTTTCAAAAACAAGAAAAGGGCTCGTCCAGAGCCTTGATGAGGCACTTTTGGGAGAAAAGATTATCTCCCAGGATATCTTTGAAGAACTCGAAGAGATATTGATAGGAGCCGATCTGGGGCCCGGCTTTACCTGTGACCTGATCGATGAGATGAGACAGAGGGCAAAGAGGAATGACCTGGAAAATCCGGAAGCTCTCAGAGAGCTGATGAAGACCACCATGCTGGATATCCTTAAAAAGTGTGAAGCGCCATTGAAGATCCCCAAGGGAGAGCCCTTCACGATAATGGTAGTGGGAGTGAACGGTACCGGGAAAACAACCACGATAGGAAAGATGGCATCCCGCTTCAAAAGGAATAAAATACCCCTCCTGCTGGTCGCGGCGGATACATTCAGGGCCGCAGCCATCGAACAGTTGGGGATATGGGCGGAGAGGGTCGACGCGCCGATCATCAAACATAAGATGGGGGCAAATCCCTCAGCGGTAGTTTTTGACGCGATCCATGCGGCACAATCGAGAAATGCCGTCATGCTTGTCGACACGGCAGGCAGGCTGCATACAAAAGCGGGCCTTATGGATGAACTCAAGAAAATCAAACGGGTTATGGACAAAGAACAGCCGGGAGCCCCGCATGAAATCCTTCTTGTTCTTGATGCAACCACCGGGCAAAACGCCGTTCTGCAGGCGAAAATGTTCCAGCAGGAGATAGGCGTAACCGGACTGGCCCTCACAAAACTGGACGGCACCGCGAAGGGCGGGATCATAATACGAATAGCCAGCGAACTGGAGATACCAATTCGATACATAGGAGTCGGCGAAGGGCTGGACGACCTTCGGCGTTTCAAGAGTGAAGAATTTATAGAAGCCCTGTTCGGATAATGGGGATGTTATGGGGAAGATCTTCGCGATAGGCGATATCCACGGCTGTCTTTCCAGGCTGGAGCGCATAATTTCCAAAATCGGCATCGACAGCACGGAGGATACTCTTGTCTTTATTGGAGATTATATAGACAGGGGACCTGATTCCCGGGGCGTCGTCGATTTTGTTCTTGACCTCAAGAGAAAGATACGCACGGTAATATGCCTGAAGGGCAATCACGAACAAATGTTTCTCGATTACGTATGCCTTAATAAAAACGAGGGTCTTTATCTGTCAAACGGGGGGGATACCACTATCGCCTCCTATGGATACCGTACCGTACGCGGGATTAAGGAACTCAATGTGCCGGACAATCATATGGAGTTTTTTAATACACTCCTCCCCTTTTACGAAACTGATGAGTATATCTTTGTTCACGCGGGACTCAGGGAGGGTGTTTTATTGAAAGACCAGAAAACTCCGGACATGCTCTGGATACGCCATGATTTTATACTCTCCTCTTACGATTTCGGTAAGACGGTTGTCTTCGGTCATACTCCCATGTCACATTCAAAGCCTTTCTTTCTCCCCGGCAGAATAGGGATCGATACCGGCGCTGTCTATGGGGGCTTTCTTACATGCATAGAGCTTCCATCACAAAAAATATACCAGGCGTAACCATGAAGATCATAGAATGCATTCCAAACTTCAGCGAGGGAAGAAACCCCGAAATTGTAGAGTCTATTGCGGACTGTGCTTCCCGAACCAAGGGCGTCACGGTGCTGGATTTCAGCATGGACAGGGACCACAACAGGAGCGTATTGACATTTATCGGTTCGCCCGAGGCGACACTGAACGGAGCATTCGCAGCCTGCAACCGGGCAGTCGATCTGATAGATATGAGAGCACACAGCGGTATTCATCCCCGCATCGGCGCCGTTGATGTCGTCCCCTTTGTTCCCCTGGAGGGTGCGAATATGTCAGACGCCGTAGAAGCGGCACATCGGTTTGGACATCTATTCGGCGAGAAAAACAATGTTCCGGTCTATTTTTATGGAGAGGCGGCTTCTGATCAGAGAAAGACGAGGCTGGCCGATATCCGCAGGGGACAATACGAAGGTCTCAGGGATAAGATGAGCAATACCTCGTGGACACCGGATGCCGGATCATCGGAATTCAACCCGCGTCTGGGCGCAACTGCCGTGGGCGCACGAAAACCGCTCATAGCGTTCAATATCAACCTGAAATCGAATGACATCGAGCTTGCACGGGATATAGCCCGGTCGATACGATATTCGAGCGGCGGGTTTGAGCATGTTCAGGCAATCGGGGTAATGCTGAAAAGCAGAAAGATCGCTCAGGTGTCCATGAACCTTACCGATTATGAAACAACCGCCATCCGCACCGTCTTCGATGCCGTCAAAAGGAAAGCGGCCGAACAGGGCACCGATATTCTCGAGTCCGAACTGATAGGCCTTATTCCCCGGGCCGCCCTTGAAGGCACTACAGCAGGATATCTGAAATTAGCCGATTTCTCTGAAGAAAGAATCCTCGAAAGTCACTACTGAGCATTCATACCGCACGCAAATATTCTTTTAATATCGTTGACTCTCCCTTTAAATAATGTTAGAAATCGCGCTTTCAGACACGAATGCCCCCGTAGCTCAGTAGGATAGAGCAACGGATTCCTAATCCGTGTGCCGTGTGTTCGAATCACACCGGGGGTACCAGGAAAATCAGGGAGCGAACCCATACTCAGGCGTCGCTCCTTTTTTAATATAGCTGCCGCTGCAATTCCGTTTTTAAAAATTCATTCTCCCTTCTGTCTTTGTCGTCTTATGGGGACTGATGGCGTACGCAGCATACAGGAGATTATTCGAGCCCGGATACAAAATCTTGCATATCCTGCCCATCGCTGCTGAACCTGGCGCCGGATGGAGATCGATGATTCTCATTTTCATGAACCGTTTCGCAATAAACCCGATAAGTTATCCCCGTTGAAGCAGGGACACAAAAAAAACGGCCACCCGCTACGGGATGGCCGTTTAAAGTGCTGTATGTTGTTACCGGCTCGTTATTTCAGCCACTCATTGACCCGGTCCGGATTCTCTTTAATCCAGCGTTTGGCGGATTCATAGGGATCGGCGCCATCGGCGTTCCAGCCCATTACCTGACCTATCTCGGCCAGATTCCAGTGGAAAGCATCGAGAAAGCGGTACACTTCCGGCATATCCTTGTCGAGACCCTTGCGTACGATCGTTCTGATCTCTTCGGCCCCGCCATAAATCCCCTTGGGATCTTTCAGATACTTCAGGTCCCAGCGGGCGAATTTCCAGTGCGGAGTCCATCCGGTTACCGCGACCCACTCATTTTTCTTTATCTTATCTTTCAGGACCGCTGTCATAATGGCACCGGTTCCTTCCATCAACTCAAATTTCGTCAGCCCGTAGTCTTTAATAACTTTTTCAGTCTTACTCATAATTCCCGCGCCGGGGTCGATTCCTATGATCTGACCATCAAATTTGTCGGCAACGTCATTCATCTGGGCTATGGAATCAATCTCAACATAGGTAGGAACTACCAGGCCGATGCCGGCACCTTCACAATTGGAACCCAGATCAACCACCTTGTCCTGTACCTTTTTGATGTAATGAGCGTGAGTGACCGGAAGCCAGGCCGTCGTCATCCCGTCAACATCGCCACTGGCAATTGCCTGCCACATTGCGGCGGCGCTCACCGGTGTGATCTCAACATCATAGCCCAGCTTTTCCTGCAATACCGCTTTGACCACATTAACACTCGCGGTGGCGCAAGACCACTCAACATAGGCCAGCTCGACGTTTCCCTTTGCCGCGTCGGCATTGTGGAAAGGTCCCATAATAAAAATCATTGCCAGAACGATCACTGCAATCCCAATTTTCTTCATCTGCTCCTCCTCCTTATGTTAGTTTTCCTTAGTAATTGTTCTATGTGTGCCGCTTTCGAACACAGATTGTTTTATTGTGTCTGTGTTACTTCGGCCTTACTCCCGATTCTCTGCATAATACGGTCAAGAATCATGGCTATAATGACAATCGCTATGCCCGCCTCAAATCCACGATCGGGCTGAAGGCGTTGGATCGCTTTCCATACTTCACCACCGAGGCCTTTGGCTCCGATCATGGCGGCGATAACCACCATTGACAGCGCCAGCATAATGGTCTGATTGATGCCGGCCATAATGGTGGGGGTTGCCATGGGAAGTTGAAGCTTGAACAGTTTTTGTCTCTTCGTGCTCCCGAACGCGTCGGCAGCTTCGATTAATTCCGAAGGAACCTGTTTAATGCCGAGACAGGTCAACCGGATCGCCGGCGGCATGGCAAAGATCACTGTGGAGAATATCGCCCCGACCGGGCCGAGACCGAAGAGCGGAATTGCCGGAATAAGGTAGACAAACGCCGGCATCGTCTGCATGACATCCAGAATAGGCATGATAATCCGGTAGGCGAATTGATTGAGTGCCGACAATATCCCCAGCGGCATGCCGAACAATATCGCTATGAGGGTCGATATAAGAACGAGCGCTATCGTGCTTATCGTCGGAGCCCACAAGCCCATATTCCAGATCAGGGTTAAACCGATAAGAGCCAGCAGAGCAACGCCTCTTCTCCGGCTCAGATACCAGGCCAGGCCGGTAAAGACCACGATAAGTATCCAGGGAGGAAAAAACATCATTACTTTTACAAGATATTTGATGCCATTTTCAGTAACCTCGGAAAAAGCGATGGTAATAAATGAAAAATGTTCGGTAAACTGTTCTATCAAATATTCGATTGTTTTCCCAATCGGTACTCTAAGATGTTCCATTGTTGCTTACTCCTTCAGAAAGTGCCGCAAGCAGAGTTCCCTTTACGATGACCCCTTTTAGTTTTCCCTCCGCATTTACGACCGCGACCGGACTTGACTCCGCCAGAAGCGGAAGCAGATCGGACGCCTGCGTGTCCGGCGATACAGTGACAATATCTTTTTGTAGAATGCCTGACAGGTCTTTTACTCCCTCTTTCAGAGCCTGGACGGCGTTATCTGCGGTGACAAGTCCCTGAAGCTTTCCTTTGTGTTGAACAAAAATACTTGATATACCTGCCGTTTTCATCTTCCGAAGGGCGGCCTTGGGCCCGTCATTAGAAAAACTGGCTATCTCTATCGGATTTTTCATCACGGTTTCGGCTGTGATCACCTTCGAAAGATCGACATCTTCAACGAATTTTGCCACGTAGTCATCCGCCGGATTGGTCAATATATCTTCCGCGGTACCCTTCTGGACGATCACACCGTCCTTCATGAGAATGATTCGGTCACCCAGTTTGAGGGCCTCGTCGAGATCATGACTGATAAATATGATCGTCTTCTGCATACGTTCCTGGAGATCCAGAAGCTCATCCTGCATATCTCTTCTAATGAGTGGATCCAGCGCACTGAAGGCTTCATCCATAAGCATAATATCCGGATCGAGAGCAAGGGCGCGCGCCAGTCCAACACGCTGTTGCATCCCACCGCTCAGTTGTCCCGGGGAAGATTTCTCCCACCCCTTGAGACCGACCTGTTCCAGGGCTCGCATCGCCTTTTCTTCCCGAACAGAGGGAGAGACATTCTGAATCTCGAGTCCGTATTCCACATTTTTTAGGACCGTCCTGTGCGGAAAAAGAGCGAAGTTCTGGAACACCATACCGAAACGTTCCTGCCGAAGCTTACGCAGATCTTCGGTAGACAGGGCCGTAACATCAACATCATCCAGATAGATCTTTCCGTATGACGGTTCAATCAGCCGGTTTATGCAACGGACAAGGGTAGACTTTCCACTACCGGAGAGTCCCATAATAACCAGAATCTCCCCCTCGTTTACCGAGAAGGAGACATCCGCTATACCGATAGTCTGATGGGTTTTCTCCATGATATCATCCTTGGAAAATCCCTCCTGGTAGAGCTTCAGGGCCTTATCGGTATGAGACCCGAAGATCTTGTACAAATTTTCAACGATAATCTTTTCAGCCATATTTTATACGTTTCTCCCTGCAACAAATCGAAGAATATCTTTCCTCACCTATCATGGTATGAATGAAGATATATGTAAGCGGGTTTTTACAACAGAAGCGGTGTGACGATTTTTTCTGAAGAGCAAACCATCAATACGATCTGTCATTTAATCATGTGTCACAATGTATACAGGCTATTCCTTTATCTCCATCATCTCCACCACTCTTTCAAATGAGAGAGCAATCGAAACCTTTTCGAGTTCAGGTAATTGATCAACGGCTTTAGCAAGTCGATCTTGAAGTGGGAGAGGAGCCTGGGAAGTCAGCTTTTCCCCGGCATCCGTTGACGTGATTAATACTTTGCGACGATCCCTATCCTTTCTCTCGCGGACGACGAGACCTTTGTGTTCAAGGCGGTCGACGATTCCATTCACGGTACTAATGCTCAGACTTACCCGCTTTCCCAGCTCTGAAAGGGTGAGAGGCCCCTCTTTTACGATAGAATAGAGACAGATGAGTTGCGGACCCGTTATATGATGTTCAACCGCAAGCTTTTTAGAATATATATCAACAAAATGCATGATCCGACGCAAGGCAATCAGTATACGGTAACTGCAGGTTTCCGGAAAAATATCGCGCTCGCCCTCCTGCAGATCGGGTGTTTCATCGATAGCCGTTGTTCCGAGAAGAACAGACAAAGATTCCTCTTCAGTCAGATCCCGGTTGTTACGAAGATCATTTCCGACTTCAATATCTTTGTTGATATGAAGTAGATTTGATTCCTTGATATCCTTCTCCACCCTTGAGCGCCCTCTCCGGAAACATCGTTCCGCCAAAAACTTTCTTATACGAAAGATTCTTACACGAAATACCTTCAAAGTCAAGTTTCCAGCTTTTCATATGTGATAACCGTAGCGAGTACAGGTGGTTACGTGACAGAAATGCGCATACTAGCCTGTCGTACCCCCATTTCCGCCCGGAAAGGATTGAATCTTGCCGCCGCAGACAGCGGGGTGCGCCGGTTGTTCAATGCGACAGTATGCTGAGATTACCATAGCTGGAGCCTTAGATAATGATGCCTGCAACGCAGTAAGCGATACCGGCAACAGGTGAATACTACCGTAAAGGAGGATTTATCGTTGCCATACCACTGTACCTTGCCGGAAGAGATTTTCAAGTTCATAGCTAAACATTTCATTCAACCGGTTTTACGTTTCTTTTAACGAAGCGTTCTTCTCTCGCCTCTTTTTGCCATCCTCTCCGATTCGCTGAATCGTAATAACGCTAATATATCCGTTGCGTTACGATT
>Ga0272444_10000368_pt1 | contig 49573 bp, 36 predicted proteins | sample SSMForm13_FD_201033 | JGI IMG/M metagenome (GOLD analysis project Ga0272444, IMG submission 201033) | Marine sediment archaeal communities from Little Sippewissett salt marsh, Falmouth, MA, United States - SSM-Form-13 | ecosystem: Environmental > Aquatic > Marine > Wetlands > Sediment ... | reverse complement strand
CTCGCGAAGGATGGAATGTTAGGCAGAGAAAAGTTGCGGACTATCTCAAGCAACCTTTCCCATTACTTGTTCTCGAGTTGGTCTTCGCCTATATCCTGCTTTTCTTCAGCTCGATACTCAGCGAACCACAATATTGGTTTAAGGTCATCGCTATTACATTCGCCGCGTTCGCGATATTTTTCGTAATTCTCCACCTCTCGCAAAAAAAGCTTTTCCGAGTAGCGTTCGTTAGCACCGCAGTTGTGCTCATAGCTACGCAATCAGTCTTTTTTGTCAAATACCATAATGACAATATTGTCTATAACTCATTCGCCCTAACAGTTTACAAAGGGATACCTATCCCGTATTTTGATATTCTTATCCATCCGAACGGCATGTTCAGGCTGGCGGATAAAAAACACGCGTTCAATCAGCGGGATATGCAGTTTTTCGAGCGCCACGCCGACGATATCCTGCTAATCGGCAGCGGCTCCGAGGGCAACGGCGGAAAAGGGTTCCCTGAAATTTGGGAGACGCAATTTGTTTTTAACCCGGTGACAAATCGAGGGCTTCAGATTATCGTTCAAAAGACGCCCAAGGCGTGCGAAACTTTCAACCGACTCAAAAACGAAGGGAAGGATGTCCTTTTTATTCTCCATAACACCTGCTGACCCTAAACGCAGCAGCAAAAAGGGCGCGCAGCAAACCGCGAAAACGGCAATAACCTATTCCCTCGTCTGCCTATGGTGCTTGCTTATCACCTTCGGGTTGATATCCGCGGCAAATCCGCCGTGGCTCGCTAATATTTCGGAACCAGGCAAAGAAGTTGAGGCCCGTGGCCAAAAACTATACGGCGATCTCGACCTTCGTAACGGCAATTATAATGCAGCCGTTTCACAATATCTCGGCGCGTTGGAGACAAAACCCGATTTTATCGACGCCGCCGTGAATTTGGCCATAACATACGGCAAAATGGGTATGAACGAACAGGCGATTGCGACGCTTGAGGAAGCCCTCTCGCAAAAACCCGAACAACCGGACGTCGTATATTACAACCTCGCGGAGATATACGAGAAAACAGGCAAAACGGACGAAGCTCTATTGTATTTCTACAAAGCCTCGGACACCACCCCTTTCCCAATGCACGCCTTTAGAAAAATCGGTTCCCTTCACGTTGCACGAGAGGAATATTACTCCGCGATAAACGCCTTCCAACTGGCGCTGGAAAACAGACTCACAATGAAGAATTATTATACCGGGATGTTAAAATCGACCGAGCGTACTTCGGATAACTCTTTAATAACCCTCGCGGCCGCCGCTATACTCGAAAAAGGCGTGTCCGACGAGGACCTCGCGCCTTACGATAACGTCGTGTTCGAGGAGAACCTTCGTCACAATGAAGATATTTCGAGGATATATAACGATATCGGGTTTGCCTATGCGAAAAGCGGGGATTTGATTAACGCGGCCCCGAATTTCAAAACCGCTCTCGATATATGGCCCGAGAACGAAAACGCGAAGAATAACCTTAACGCCGCGATGGAAATTGAACATTCCGGCCGAATTTAAATAATATGAGAATTTCACAAGTTAATATTAATATGAACGAAAACACGACAAATATCGATAAAATCACGACCGACCGGTTAAACCGTAGGGGAGGGTCTGAGACCCTCCCGCCCGCGCTGTCATTCCGGCCTCCGAGCCGGAATCCAGAAAAGAATAGATTCCGGGTCAAGCCCGGAATGACAGATGAACAAGGGGCTACGGTTGCAGTCCCCTCGAATGCGACATGCTTCGCTTCGAGCGCATCGGCAGTCCCCTCGAATACGACATGCTTCGCTTTGCGCACATCGGCAATCCCCTTGAGTGCAACGTGCTTCGCTTTGCGCACATCGGCAGTCCCCTCGAATACGACATGCTTCGCTTCGAGCGCATCGGCAGTCCCCTCGAATACGACATACTTCGCTTTCTGCACATCGGCAATCCCCTCGCGCACAATGTGCTTCGCTTTAAGCGATGGGCGATGTGCCAAACTCTATCGACGGAGGAAATCAAATGATTAAGAACAACAATAACTCGCACGACACGCAGGGCGAAAGGATCGAGAGGCTTGCGCTGCTTTCGGCCAATATCGACGATTTTGCCGACGATGTCGGCGTGGCGGGCGACAGGTTGACAGCCGCGCAAACCGCCAAAGAGGACTATCTGAACGCAATCGCCGAGGCGGGTGTGCAGGACGGCCAGATGGACGAGGCGTTCGAGGAGTTCAAAAAGTCTGTTGACGACCTTACGAAGCATTATGCGAAGGCGAAAGACCATTTGCTGGCGATTATCTGGGAACTCGATAAGCCGGACGATTTTATCGAGGCTTACGGTTTCTGCGGACGCTCGCCGTATCGGTATCCGGGACTTTTGGCGAAGATAAAGACGTGGAAAAGCAATCACTACACGCTCGTGGCCGCCGGTGACGAGAGAGTTTTAACGGACGCCGCGATGGTAAATCTGCTCGCGAAATACGACGCGATGGACGCGCTTCGGACTGTGGCTTATGTCGAGAAACACGAGTCGAATCTCGCTTATGCCGCGCTGCACGAGCTTTACGATGCGCACACAAAACTGATGGATTTCATCTATACCGGTGCGGTTTTGGCCTGGGGCGACGACGATTCGCGACTCAGGCTTCTCGGATTTTTGCCGTCGAGCGAAGTGCATACGCCGGGCCAGCCCGAGCCGGGGACGCCGGTGCATCCGGAGGAAGCGGATTTCGCCGGGAACTTTCTCGGTCAGGAGACTGTCGAGCTGATTTATGGTGGGGCTGTCGGCGCGGTCAAGGGCACGATTCGTCGCGCGAAAAGCGGCGCGGCGAACTATGTGATTATCGCTCGGGGCCTGCCGATGGATGACGAAAACCGTGTGCCGTTCCGCGACACGCATGTCGGGCCGGGCGAGTATATGTATGAGTTCATATACTACAACGAGGCCCAAGAACCGAGCTTGCCGAGCTACACGACGGTCACGGTGCCGGAGGAAGTGCCGGTATGAATTTTGACTGAATATTCTTAGTTGCAAATTCGAAATGAATTAGCAAATCGGGAGTTAGATAATGAGATACATTAAAAACATAGCGTTACCGTTTTTTATAACAGCGATGATAGTTATTGTCGGTGTCACCGGGGATTCGGCGCGTGCCGATTCTTATGGATTCGACGAAAACGAAGACCTGTATGCTGTTGTTACAGAAGTGCCCGATGCGACCGCAAGCAACGATACACCGGAATTGCCGCCTACAGAATCTAAGCATTCCGATGAAGCTGTCACTGCAACTCCGCAACAAGAGCCGATACCTGCGGAATCGCCAATTGAGGATTCACATACTGTTACAACCGAACAGCCAAAGCCGCCTTGCGGAGGTTGTGCGGCGAATGGGGAATACGCCCCAAAAGTGGAAACCGCACTTGCAGCGATGTACCTCGTCGAAGGCACTGAGGAATATTACCGTGCTAAGATTACACTCGAAAACCTCGCGTCCTTAATTGATAATTTCGATAAGGTGATTGAAAACGGCGACCGCGCAACAGCCGCAATAATAAGAGGTAAGATAGGCCACGTCCGGGAGAACGCACCCGACGTGGACATTTCGATGTTTGCAGAGGAGTTAGCACGGATAGATGGGGCAGAACTGCCGAAGGTGAAAATTGAGCAACCGGTTGAGACGGCAATCGACTCGAAGCAAGAAGTTACTTCTGAAGCGATAAAATCAGCTTGCGAAGGTTGTGCGCCAACAGGTAAATACGCCCCCAGAGTGGAAACCGCTCTTGCTACTATGGACCTGGCCGAAGGTTCCGAGGAATTTTACCGCGTAAAGGTAACGCTCGAAAACCTCGCCTCTTATCTCGGCAATTTCGATAAGGCGATGGAAGACGGCGATCTCGAGATGGCAGCGATAATAAAGGATAAAGTAATTTATTTTCGGGAGACTTCTTCCGACGTCGATTTATCTGTGTTTGGAGAGGATTTATCGCGGGTGGAAAGCGCGGAGTTACCGGAAATAGACTTCGAGCGTTCGATAGGGCGCAGGGATGGGGCGATACCGGAAGTTACGGTAGAACTTGAAGAATCATCTCAGCTCGATTGGGGCAAAGGTGGTATGTTTGAAGGAATGGATCCTGCAGATGAAATGATCGAAAAACGAGATAGAACCTCGAAGCATTTTCGTATGCCTGACGGTTCTGTGAAAGCTGTTATTGCAGCTTACGGAAGCGCTCTCCATTACAATGATGATGGTCAGTGGAAAACGATCAAGCGCGATATCTTTTCCAATAATACCGGCAATAATGAAGACCATGAATATGTTAATTCTGATAATTCATTCAAAAGCTATTATTCCGGTTCGAGTATCGGCGGAATTGTTACTCAATATGCGGAAGGAAATATCGAGGAATGGGTAGCACCGGGAATGTGTGTTTTTGGATACCAAGAAACTATCTCTAATATGGTCTTCGCGACGACATCCCCCGGTATTGTCGAAGATAATAGTATTATTTATCATGAAGTTTATCCCGCAACAGATGTTCGCCTTACTCAAACTTCTGTTGGTCGTCATCTCGATATGATTATTAAAGATCGCTCCGGTATTCCGATTATGGATGATGAAGCCGTCGGTATTGCATTTAGTGAAGAAATTATTATCCCGGACGGTTGGAATGTCAAAGTAAGCGAATGTAATATCAGGGATGGTAAAATAGTAGGGTTTTCAATATTCGCACCCGATGGCAAGGAAATAGCTCGTTACCAAAGACCGTATATATACGAGGAGAATCCTCTGATAAATCCCAATATTAATCCCGATCTCCCGAAGGAAGAGCAACAACTCGGTGAATGGAATCACAAAATCGATACTCCCGGCTATTACTATTTAAAACAGGATGGCAACACGCTGACGGTCTATACGATTGTTCCCAAAGCATGGTTACTTGCGGAAGATAGAACATTCCCGATAATCGTGGACCCGACATATACTGCTTATCCTGTTTCCAATACTTGCAATACCGGCTCGTGTTCGTCATCGGCATATACATATACATCGCTGGTTAGGGGTTATGATATTGAAGATGGTTGGTACGATTTTAGTGTTTCGGCCGTTCCGGATGGTTCCACTGTGAATAGCGTAGAATTACATATGTATGTTTATGCAGCTAATTGGCCTTATTGGAGTGTAGATCCCGTTTCAGCGACCGGATGGAATTATACGGCTTGGTGCACTAATGGTTCATATAATGCTTGGTGGACAGATATAGTAGCTGAACAATCAAGCGGATATTACTTATATCAAAGCGAAAGCTCCACTTATACTACGGGTTGGAAAACCCATGTTCTTGGAGGGACAGTTAATGCAGATTGTCAAAATGCGCTTGTAGGAGCTGGAGGCTACACTACGAATTATTTCTCGATGGGACATGCAAGCCGAGATAATAGCACCTCATATTACATTAATGTCCATGGCTGGAATGATGCCAATCGACCATATATTATTGTGGATTACACCGCTGGTTGCACGACGCCCGGCACGCCGACAGGGCTATGGGGTGCAGGTAGCGGCACAACCACAGCTAATATTTATTGGTCAGCAGGTTCCCCCGCCGGTAGCGCGACGGTAACTTATTATTGGAATGTATATACAACTGGCGGATCGTTGATAACGTCGGGTAACACAACCGGCACATCTGCAGCGGTTGGCGGTTTGACTTGTGGCACTTCGTATCAATTCTCAGTACAAGCATACACTAGTTGTGACGGTAGCTGGTCAGGCACAGGATGGAGTGCTAACCCGGCTTTTTCTACCTCCGCTTGCGGACACTGTTATACCTGTCCTACCTATGACTATGGGACTTACACACCTACGACTACTTGGGCGGGTCATTCAACTTCTTTTGGGTCCTCCGAGTGCCGTATTTATAGGCTATCTATGACCTCTGGAAGAACATATAGCTTCGCTACATGCAACCATGATCACGGAGAGGGAGCGTCTGGAGGGTCAGCTTCGTTCGATACTAAATTATATCTTTATAATTCAAGTTGTACTCAGGTAGCGTATAACGACGACTGTGGAGGGGGGGGGACACAATCCTATATCAACGACTATGCTTGCTCTTCGACCGGGACGTATTATTTAAAAGTCGAAGGATACGGCGGTGCAGGTGGATCTTATAATGTCAGATGGATTTACGTAAGCTCCTGCGCACCACCTACTTCTGTCACCGCCTATGCCAACGGAGGAACCTCGGCAAGTATTTGCCCCGGTAGCGTAACTCTCACAGAGGGCACTTACTCCGGGGGTGCCTGTTCTGGCTTTAACTGGGAATATCGCTGGCGTATCGGCGGCAGCACGGTGAGGGATTGGAGCACAACAGAGACTTACACTCCATCGCCTGCTTCTACGACAACCTATACACTGGATATGCGTTGTAGCGGGTGTACCGGCACCTATACATCGGATAATGTCCTTGTAACTGTCTATAGCAGATATACCACCGCACCGACATTGACCACACCTTCTAATGGAAGTGCGGTTACGACCTCACCGTATAACCTAAACTGGACAGGCAACTGCGGTAATCATCCCAGTTCGCAGTATTCGATTTCAATAAATGGAGGGGGATATATCAATAGGGGCTCCAGCACTTTTTACAGCGCTTCTTTGAATGTTGGTTCAAATACATGGCGGGTTAGATATTACGACGGATGTTATGGCGGCTATTATTACTCACCCACTTGGACGGTTTATTACACACCTGATAACTACTGTGGAACAGTGGACCATGGAGGCAATAACTGGACAATTAGCTCAAGCCGGACAGTAGCGGGGGACCATATAAATGTCGGAACATTTACAATCAATGGTGGAGTAACTGCAACTGTTGATGCGTATCCGGCATGTGGTAGTTTTTGGGTATCCGCCACTACTGTCAATATTCAGGGAACCATTAACGGCAACTACAAAGGAGGCAGTGGTGGTTTTGGAGGAGCGGGTGGTTGGAGTACATTTGATGAAAACACAGATGAAGGATGGGGTGGGGGCAGCGGCGCAGGATATGATAATGGCGGATTATGGACCTATGGAACAGGCGGCAACGACGGTGACCCCGGAGGCGATAACTGCGACGGTTGCGATGTTATCGTCGGTGCTGGTGGTGCAGGAGGTGGTGATGGTGGCGCCTATGGAAATTTAGGGGGATATGGAGGTTATGGAGGCAATGGTGGCAATGTTTCTAGTGGAGGAATTGATTGTCCTTCAAATACGGCATGTTCCGGTTCTTGGTGGTTACCTGGAGATGGTTGCGGAGGAAGTTTTTCTTGGGATGAAAGCTTTTCCATAGGTTCCACAAGCATCCCTTGGGATGGTTATATGTATATGGGTTCTGGCGGTGGCGGTGCAGGTGGTGGTGGCGGTGGATACTATGCAGGGTCTGATGGAGGGACAGGTGGAATTGGTGGTGGGCTTGTTATGCTTGAAAGCACTGGCAATATGACTATTGCCGGAGCCATAAATGTTAATGGCAGCACTGGAGGAAGTGGTGGACGTGGTGGGAATGCATATTCTACAAGTTGCGCGGTTTTCTGGGACAGTCACTGGGGTGCTGGTGGTGGTGGTGCTGGTGCCGGTGGAGGTTCCGGTGGAGGTATTATGCTCTGGTCAGAGGGAGATTTGAATATTACTGGTTCGCTTAATGCGATTGGTGGTAATGGTGGAAGTGGCGGATCGGGTGGTTCTGCAAATGGTGGTGGTGGTGCTGGGGTTGCTGGTGGACAAGGTGGTGGAGGAAGTGGTGGGAGAATTTATATTTTTTACGATATCTGTTCAGGATCGGTTAGCATAGGTGGTAGCCATAGTGTTGCTGGAGGTAGCGGTTATTGCAACGGATATAATGGAACTTATAATACATATCAGATTTCAGGCGGGGGCACTGCAGGTCTGTGGACAGGCGCACAGGATAACAACTGGAGCAATGCCTGCAACTGGGATGACCAATCTGTTCCCACAAGCGCTACCGCTGTTACAATCCCGACCGGATGCCCAAACTACCCGCAATTAACTGCGGGAGACTTCTATGTCAACTCCGCCAGCGGGACATATCAATGCCAGTCTCTCACCATCCAGAACGGAGCCTCTGTCAGCACTACAACCGCGAGCGTGGATATGTTCGTTTATGGCAATGTTACAGTTGAATCCGGCGGAACCTTGAGTTTATTTGACGACCTCGATGTCCAATCCGGCGGCAATATTTATGTTACCGGCGGGACAATAACCAGCAACGAGAACAGCGGAGCTTATGGCGACCTGTTCTTCCGCAGCGGCTCCGGCGGATATATGACAAGCGGTTCGATAACATTTTACGACGAGGCGCACTGGTATGACGGCACCACATGGTATGCCAGCGGCGGAACATTCTATTGCGGCGGAACAAACGACCTGGTGGATATAGAGATAGAAGATGCAAGCGTATATTTCTATAATTTTCGTGTGAACGACAATATCGATGCGAGACTGTATAGCAGCACCTACGACCTCGATATCCGAAGCACCTTATATGTTAATGCCGGTGGGTCATTCCATGTAGATGGTGCATATACCGTAAAAACCACTTACGACATAGATGTATATGGCATTTATTATGCCGGCAGCGGAACAAACTATGTCGGTGACGATCTATATGTTCGAGCTGGAGGAAGCTACTACAATGAAACCTCGACCACGGATATAGATTATTGGCTAAAGGTATATGGACGCTTGGATACTGACAATGGCTACATAAGACGCGGCTTCTATGATGGAGGTGCCGACAGCTATATGCGGGTTTACAATGGCGGCACGATTAATGTAGAAAGTGGTGGTGAATTGGAAGAATACAATGGGTATATCTATGTTGAATCCGGCGGAACAATGAGCATCACCGGCGGCGAAGTCGAGATGCTGGGAATAGCCGCTGGCGATTACTTCCGTAATTATGGAACTGTAACCATGTCCAGCGGAACCATCGATATCAATTTCACAAACGATAACGACAACGGTTTCAATAATTATACCGGTGGACAGATGACAATGACCGATGGATACATGGACTTAGAAAAAACATTTCGACAGGAAGGTGGACGATTTGACATGGACGGTGGAACCTGCGATTTCAGCCAGTATATTTTCCATATAAATGGTTTCGCATCAATTACTGATATGACCTTAGGGACAATGAATGTTTACGGCGAGATGCCAATTTACGAAGGCTCCTTCTACCATTCCGGTGGCACCATTAATGACTATGGCTACTACCGCGAGTTTGATGCCGGCGGCGGGAACTATTACGGCAGTGGTAGTGCGATTATTAACTTCCTGGGCACAGATTATTTCCGCTTAATGCGTGCAGGAACTTACTTTAATGATGTCAATATTAATGGAGCATACAACATTATTATTGAAAGCACGCAAAATATGGATATTAATGGCGATTTTTCTATCGGCGGTGGGAACTCCTTCGACGCCAATGGATATAATATGACTGTCGCCGGCAACTGGAGCAACAGCGGCACATTCACCCATGATAACAATACCGTCACATTCGACGGCACTGGAACGAGCGATATTCTTGGAACCGCAAAAACAACATTCTACAACGTAGTTATTGTCGCAAACAAAATCGTAGAGTTGGAGGTTAACATCGCCGGTGACGATATGGCTGCAGAGGAAATAGATGTTCCTGACGGAGCTACTACAGGATATTTTGACCCTAAGACGAATTCTGTAGATTTAAGTGATTAGAAAGCAGCATCGTGCAACGAGATGTGCCTGATTAAATATACAAATTCTTCACAGATAGGTGATTGAGTTTTAACAACAGAAATATTAGAAACAAAAGATAAACAAGGAGATAGTCATGAAGGGATTAGTCGTATTGATGATAATGGCATTAGTAATGATTAGTTTCGTTTTCGCTGAGGAGGAGACAACCGAGACGAAGACAACAATTGTAAAAACATCGACAAGAATTATCGAAGAAAGCAATATACCGCATTTGAACGAAAATAGCAGCGGGACCGAAACAGCACAAGACCAAGAAAATATGGGATGTTCTTCTTGCGGGAAGAAACCTGCCGGACCCGATGAAACGAGGCCGTATTTGGAAAATAAAGACAAAGCGGGACTAGCTATGCAAGAAAGAATAGAGCAAATGCAAACTACGGAAGATGTTGAGCATATTACCCATGTGGGAACTGTATCTCGAGATATTAGGCCAACAATTCAAACGGAAACTCTAATACGAGAAGAAGAGGTTTCCCGAACTAAGCAAAAGCCTCCACCAATAACCACGAAATCCACGGATGAATCCGAAATACATGATGAGTAAAATGACGAGATAATAAATTTGATAAAATTTCGATCGAAATAAATGATGTGTTTTTCGCTACACATCCCTCGAAAACCCTCGCAATTTGTCTTTTCTTCTCTAACCGTTAACTTGGATAAACAGAATCGATAGGTTTTTATGGATATTCTCATAGTCAAAATCCGTTCCGCGCGGAACGGAAGAAGAACCTCCGGCGGTATCCAACCGGGAAGTTACGAAATAGATATGGAACCGTAATCTGGCGACTCGTATTACCCACTCCTAACTTTTTTAGAAACGACCCGAAAGGGCCGTTTTTTTGCGATAATGTTGGAGATAAGGCGATCCTTTCTACTCCGCGTAAGGGGCGAAAAAACCGGTAGTTGAGTGGAGTCGAAACGCGTATTCGGCGCTATTTCAAATACACGATGCGTTTCGAGACCGATTGACCGTTCGGTCGCTGAGCGAAGCCGAAGCGCACTCGAACGAGATAGACGCCGGAACCGAGGTCGGGGGAGGGTTGCCATTTACATTCACGGATTGTAGGGGTCGAGCGTGCTCGACCCGCAACGGGCATGTTATAAACCATTCGCCCGTTCATATCGAACACCTCAATCGCGTCTATTCCCATTCCGCAATCATCAATCATCAATCTGCAATTCCCGTTGAACGGATTTGGATAGGTCCGCAACGCGAATTCGACCGGCGTTTTAGATTCCGACACGGCAAGCGGTGGGCTCAACGGGAATTTCTTGTATTCCATAGACTCGATATCTCCGGGGAAACTCCCGCACGACGCCGGAACCTGCCATGACAGGGGCGAGCCGTCATCCGTGCCGTAACCGCAGGCGGCTATCCAGACGGTATCCGGAATCGAGCCGAACTGCGCGGCAACATCGAATGCGCCCTCCAGAACGCCCGCCGGATCGGCATCCATCGCCGAGACGGGAGAGGCCGCGTCGCAATCGAACCAGCCGTTCCATCCGGAGCTGTTTTCCCCGCCGAGATAGCACGACCATTGCGCGACGTCGCCGTCCTTCGCCCACGGATGGTCAACCAGCGCGCCGGGAGGATTTGCGACGAAAACAAAGTGGTCTTTGAGAGTCGGTTCCCCGACGCCCGCGGATGCGGTAGCTACATATAATTGCGAGCCGTTAAAATGCGCCCAAAGACCGTAGCCCCCGGAGGTGGCGATCGCATCGGCGATAGCGTCGAGTTCGCCGTCCATGATATATGTTTCGGGGCCGCCGGTAAGCATAATATGATAATCGTAACCGGAATTATTATCCCAGGTCTCGTCGGAGAAGTGGATAACGAAATCGACGATACTCACCGGTTGCGCGGGATCGTTAAACGGGCCGATCGTCGCGGTGTAGGGGCCGCCGCCGGAGAGCGGCGTTTCGACCGCGAGACTATCGCCCCACACGAAGGTGCCCGTCGGCCAATACGCCGCTATTGGCACGTTCCAGCCGTTCACGCCCCAATGAAGCCATCCGCCAAGTGACGCATCGACCGTGATTACGATCGTATCGTCCACCGACGGCGATTCCGGCTCCCAGCTTACCGAACTCCCGCTACCGCCGCCGCCCTCGCCAACCCATACGTGGCATATTTCCGAGCGCGTTTCGTTTCCAAAAACGTCGTCGGCGAAGATATAATAATCGACAATCGCGTCGGTAATGCCGGAAATCGTCGCGCTGAAACGTTGCGCCTTATACATCGGCGTGGGCGTAGTCATACTCGGCCGCGATTCCCCCGTCATGTCGATATAGTTCCAAGCGCCCGCGTAGAGCATATTTGCATGATCGACCGAGCCGTCGGCATCCTCTCTATAATACACGCGAATATTGTCGATCGTCGATAAGTCATAAGCGAAAGTCCAGACCTCGAAATCCGATGGCTGCGACGCGCCCCACTCGGTGCCGCCGGGATTATACGGTTGCCGTTGCGGGGTGAAAACGCTCGGGCCGAGGATATCGGCGCCACCGGAAACGGTCGATGAAACGTGCCCGATAGCCAGATTAGCCGCTCGCGTGGGATTCGCGTTCCATATCGATTCATCCGCGCCGCCTTCCCAATACATATAGCAGCTCGTCTGAGCCGCGAGATAGTCGTGGAATCCGTGAGAAGTCGCGTTGCCATAATCGTAAACTATACATGAAAGCGAATCGTATGGGAGAATCTCATTCGCCGTCCATACCCAATTATGCGCCGCCGTGATTACCGCCCAGCTATTCCAATCGGGCGAATATCCCGACGGATATGGCGAAGGATCGCCGAGCCAATAGTGAAATTCCGGCGATAAACAGCCCGAGCCTATCCAGCCCCCCGGCTCGACATGGACTACATCGCCTGTTTCCGGTGGAAACATATCCATATAATCCTGTATCGTCGAGGGAACGAATCTTGTGGGATTCGCCGTCGCCCAATCGACGAAGTTCTGAAAATTGCCGTTGTAATAACTGACCGTGCCCGCGCCGTAGTTCTCGCCGTCGTGATGCAAAAGGCAAAGCTGGGGATGGAGTGGATCCGTCGAGAGGAAAGCGAGTTGACTCATAACCCCGTCGTAATTAAGCGCGCCATATCCGCCGCGAGCATCCTCGTTTCCCATATAGCAAGCCGCCGGGACGATCGTGATAAGCGTGGAATCCCCGGTCAGAGGATCGACATACGCGGAATAATGGGGCCGATATCCCCACCCGCCGGCGACTTTCTCCGGAGCCCAAACACCGGAAAGCTGCACCCATGCCGAATTCGGCTTCGACGCCAGCGTGCCGTTACGCACTTCGGCCAGATTCGGTTCGTGAATACCCGCGCCGCCCGTCCACGGGTAGTCTTCGAGTGTTCGCGCCAGATGAATATTATCGACCATGACCCAATCGATTCCGGCTTCTACGAGCGCGGGAATCGCGCGCGTCGTGAAACAGGCTTCCGGCGGGAAAATCCCCGATGAATAAGGCGTGCCGAAATTATCGAGAAATAGCTTTTCGTGACATTCCAACTGAAGGACGATATCCTCGTTCCATGTTAATCCTAAAATCGGGTGGTGATATGGAAATGAAACCAATTCCAATCTCGGATTACCGAGATCGGTTAAAAGCGATCGGCCGTAGTTCCAGCGGTCTTTCCAGCTACAATAGAAACAACCGTTCCACGCGGTCGATTCGAGATTATTCAAGCTCTCTATGTGGCTGCCAGATAAATCCACCTGTGCGCCGAGATGGGGGAGATGCGTTCCTCGTTCGATAGCGTCGATCGGCCATGTCCGATACGGTCCGCCCTTCGAAGCCCACATATCGTGCAGGCTGTATGAAAACCCCGGCCCGCCGATAGGCCCGTTATGGGCAATAGACGTCGTCGCGTCGTCATAAGGAACATAAATCGGTTGATGCATATGCCACAGAAAGCTGATATATATAGGTTCCGCCATCGCGAGCGATGAAATGATTAATGTTAAAATAAAGACGACGCGTTTCATTTTTAACCCCTTGCGTATTTTATATTACTAAATATTACAAACTAAAAAAGGGATTGTCCAGCAATAACGATGTTCTTTGCGATAGAAAACGCTATATAATCATAAAGTATAAAACTCCGTAATTTCAATAATGTTCATGGAAGACGCGAGATTTTAGCTTGACATCGCCCCGCCGTCCGCCTATCTTAAAGATTCGTTTTTTTAGATGTAATGATATTGTTTTAACTCATACTTGTATACCGTAAATGACCGAGCATTTAAGTCCGACATACGATCCCAAACTGGCCGAGAGCAAGTGGCTCCCGTGGTGGAACGATAACGGTTTTTTCAAGCCTTCGGACGCGAAAAAAACCTACTGCATCGTTATACCGCCGCCTAACGTTACCGATATTCTGCATGTAGGTCACGCTCTCAACAACCTGATTCAGGATGTTCTTGTCCGCCATGCGCGGATGCAGGGTTACGCCACGTTATGGCTCCCCGGCACCGACCACGCGGGAATAGCGACGCAGCACATGGTTGTTCAAGAACTCGCTAAAGAAGGGCTTACGAAGGAAGACCTCGGGCGTGAGGAATTCGAGAAACGGCTTTGGGAATGGAAAAAGACCAAGGGCGGCAGGATTATCGACCAGCTCAAGGAATTAGGTTGCAGTTGCGATTGGGACCGTGAGCGTTTCACGATGGACGAAGGCTATGCGCGCGCCGTCCGTGAGGTTTTTGTCAGGCTATACGAGGAAGGCCTTATTTATCGAGGGCAGTATATCATCAATTGGTGCCCGAGTTGTAAAACCGCCCTTTCCGACGAGGAAGCCGAACATAAAGCTATCGACGGTAAACTATGGTTCTTCAAATACCCGTTGATCGACGGCGGTTTTATAGAATGCGCGACCACGCGTCCGGAAACGATGCTCGGCGATACCGCAGTCGCCGTTAATCCCGATGACGTGCGCTATTCTAAGTTTATAGGAAAAGAAATCGACCATCCATTTCTCGATAGAACTTTCCCGATAATCGCCGATGAATATGTCGACACAAAATTCGGGACCGGCGCCGTTAAAATTACTCCAGCCCACGATCCGAACGATTTCGAGATAGGCAAACGACACGGCTTGCCATTCATAAATATCATGACCGAGGACGGTCATATTAACAAAAACGGTGGCCCGTTCGAGGGCATGACCCGATTCGAAGCGCGCGACGCTGTTGTCGAAGAGTGGGAAAAGCGCGGGTTGCTCGTTAAAATCGAAGACCACGAGCTGTCAGCGGGGCATTGCTATCGCTGCGGAACGCTCGTAGAGCCGTATTTGTCCGAGCAGTGGTTTCTAAAGATGAAACCGCTTGCGGAACCTGCTCTCGCAGTCGTTCACCGGGGAAAATCGAAGTTCTATTCCGACCGTTGGCATGGCGTTTATTACAATTGGTTGGAGAATATTCGGCCATGGTGCCTGAGCCGCCAGTTGTGGTGGGGGCATAGGATTCCGGTCTGGTATTGCGACGACTGCGACGGCGAACCGATAGTCGCGCGCGATGACCCGACGGAATGCCCGTATTGTGGCGGTAAAAATATCCGCCGCGACACCGATGTTCTCGATACATGGTTCAGTTCATGGCTATGGCCGTTTGCCACGCTCGGTTGGCCGGATATCGATACTGAGGACCTAAAGCGCTTTTTCCCGACCGACGTGCTCTGCACGGCCTCCGAGATTATTTTCTTCTGGGTAGCGCGGATGATCATGGCTTCCGAGCATTTTATGGGGGAGACGCCATTCCACAGTATTTATATTCACGGCACGGTCCGCGATTCGAAGGGCCGCAAGATGAGTAAGTCGCTCGGCAACGGCATCGATCCTCTGGACGTTATCGAGCTTTACGGGCGCGACGCGCTCAGGTTTACTTTACTTTCGCAAGCCGGCGCGGGACAAGATCTTTTCATAGATATGGACAGTTTTGCGCATGGCAGGAATTTTTGCAATAAGCTTTGGAACGCGGCACGTTTGGTTCTGAGTAATATCGATACGGAGTTTTCGCGCGAGGAATTGGAAGAACCGCCAACCGCCGACCTCGTCGATCGCTGGATACTCTCCCGCCTGCAAAAGACAATCGAAAAGGCGGAAAACGCCCTGCGAACCTACCGCCTGGACGAAGCGATAACGACGTTATATCACTTTTTCTGGAGCGAATTCTGCGATATTTATCTGGAAGCGGTCAAACCGCGTTTCGCCGAAAGCGATAGAAACGCGCAACTCGTCGCATTACATGTTCTGGAGGCGACTCTGCGGCTGTGGCATCCTGTAATTCCCTTTATTACAGAGGAAATCTGGCAGATAATCAAAGAGAAAATCTTCGACGGTATCGGCGCGAAAGCCTGTATCGTAGCCCCTTGGCCGACGATTGACCATGGTTTGATCGATGACGGTGCCGAGGCCGAATTCGGTTATATTAACGAAATCGCGGCGGCATTGCGCGATATCAAAAGCTCCGCAGGAATAGGTAGCAAGCGGGTTGGCAGGCCGGTAATCGTCCCGGTGGATGACAGCCAGGGCGAAATCATCCGCAAATTCGAGCCGATCCTGATTGCTCTCGGGAGAATTGAATCCGTGGAGGTCGTAAATAAACGACCAAACGGCGCAGTTGGCACGGCGATTGTTAATAAAAGTCACATATTTTTGCCCCTCGAGGGGTTAATAGATTTAAACGCCGAACGGGCGCGTCTTTCGAAGGAAATGGCGCGCTTGGAGGGCGTCTTATCTGGCTTTGACAAAAGACTATCGAACGAAAAGTTTCTTGCGAATGCCCCCGAAGAGGTGGTTATTAATGCTCGTAAACAACGTGAAGAGATAGTCGCACAACTAGATCATATAAGAAATGCCTTTAAGTTAATAGAGCAAGTTGTTAATTAATAATAGGTTAACAAATAATCGAAACGAGGAGGAAAAAGGAATGAGAAGAACTTTAATTGCGATGTTCGTGCTGATTATCGCGGCTGTTTTGCTGTTCACTGCCTGCGAAACCGCGCCGAAGGACACCGTAGCGAAGGTCGGTAAATATACGATCTCTGCGCAGGACCTCGAAGACAACGTTGCCGCGCTTAAAGGCCGCTGGAACAACGCTACCGAAGCGTTCGACGGCCGTCTGGCGACGCTGGACAACCTGGTCAACGGCAAACTTATGCTTCTCGAAGCATACAAACGCGGTCTCGACCAGGATACTATCGTAACCAAACCGCTCGAAGCAAACGCCTCACGGCGTAAGCTAATCGCGCTTTGGGAAATAGAGATTGTCGAGAAAACCAAGGTCACGGACGAGGAGCTCAAGGCACGCTATGACGCTATGAGCAAAGAATACAGCGCAGCACATATTCTCGTGAAAGACTCCGTTCTTTCGGAAGAGCTTTATGGCAAACTACAGCAGGGCGAGGATTTTTCAAAACTGGCAATGGAATTCTCGGAAGATCCCGGCAGTGGAGCCAAGGGCGGAGACCTCGGCTGGTTCTCCGTTGGGCGTATGGTTAAAGAATTTGAGGATGCGGTGATGGCTTTGGCCGACAATGAGGTCTCTAAACCGGTTAAGACACGTTTCGGTTGGCATATTATTAAACGCGGTGGTATGCGGGAACGCGCAGGAAGGCGACCTTTCGACGAAGAAAAAGAATCGCTTCGTCAGATGGTCGAGCGCGAAAAGCAGACCAAACGCATGGAAGAGTATCTCGATGGGTTATATACAAATAACAATTTCGCCTATAATGACGCGAATTTAGAAATGATAAAGGGCAGATACGAGAATCCTGAGGATCCTACAGCAATGACTCCCGATAAAAAGGACCTTGTGCTTGCCACATGGACTGGCGGACAATTTACGGTAGGAGAATTAGATTCATTGTATTTGTCTCAACCGCCTTATAGAAGGCCGCCAATCGCTACACCGGATCAGCTTCGCGATTTCGTGAAACAGGCTTCGCAGGAGAGACTCCTTGTCGCAGAAACAGAAAAACTGAATATCACTCAGAACGCCAAGTATAAAGAAACATACGAAAAGGAACTCGAGGAAGCCATGCTCCGGGCGGTGCAGCAGGATATCTATACGAATCTCGAGATTACCGACGAGGATATGCAGCTATACTATCAGGCAAATCCCGACTCCTTCATGGACCCGCCAATGGTCATTGCCAAGGAAGTCCAGATAACCGCCGAAGCCGATGCGCGCAAAGTAGCGGACGAGATTAGAAACGGCGCAAGTATTACAGACGTCGCCGAAAAGCAGTCCGAACGCGGCATCTTGAAATCGCGGGATTGGGAACTCGAAATAACCGAAATGAGATTCCCGGAACTCTTTGCAGCAGCTAAAGGCGCAAACCCCGGCGATATCGTGGGACCGGTCAAGGACAATAGATCCAGTAAATGGTCTATCCTCGAAGTTGTTGAGGTTAGCGAGGCAAAACCGATGGAATTCGATAAGGTTAAAGGCCGTATCAATAGCAAGTTAGGCCGGATAAAGCGCGAAACTGTCATGGAAGATTTCCTTGCCGGTGCGCGCGATGAATTCAGCGTTAAAATCTACGAAAATAACGTTGCAGCGCTTATCGATTCCTCTCGTTTTGCAGCCCCGGCAGCTCCGGCAGCGCCAGCAGCCCCGGCAGCGCCGAAGCCCGTAACACCATAGTCCGAGACGGAACGATTTCATTGACGGGCTATAAGGCCCATATACTCTCGTCGATCGCGGTGGTTGCGCTAATCCTCACAGGATGCGAGCGCAATCGCCGCGATTCGGCTGTTGCTACTGCGGGTGAAACAATACTCTCGGAACAGCAGTTGGAATACCTCCTACCGGAAGGATTCAGACTGGAAATGACAGAGGAGGTTTTTCGCTTTGTGGAGAACTGGGCCGACGAAGCGATTCTTGCCGAAGCCGCTCTTGATTTAGACCTGCATGAAAACCCGAAAGTAGCCTATCGCCTGGAGGAAACCCGCAGGATGATCCTCGCCTCGGCATTCGAACAATCGGTTATTATGGATCGTGTAAATGTAGATTCCGTAAAGATTTATAAATACTACACGGATAATATCGATGAATTCATCCGAAAAAGGGATGAAGTTCGATGCGAACATATTATGCTTGCAGATTCATCCGAAGCAGAATTTATACACGAACTTCTGGACTCCCTATCGTTCGAGGAAATCGCCGCGCAGTTTTCGCACGATCCCGAAAATTTAGACATCGGTTACCTCGCTAAAGATGAAATGCATCCGAAACTGGCCCAAGCCGCTTTCGGTCTTCGCGAGGGCGATTTTATCGGTCCGATTAAAACGGAATTCGGCTTTCATTACATTAAACTAATCGATTTCGCCCCGAAGGGGAGTTTACGTGAATTCGTCGATGTCCGCGACGTTCTCGAGGATATTATCACGGAGAGGGAATTCCAAAAAGCATATCAGGAAGTCCTCGACTCATTAAGGTGCGAGAAAATTGTCTCGGTGGATAGCGCGATAGTAAAGGAAAACCTAAGTGGAAATGAAAACTAAATTACTCATATTTCTTTTTATCTTTGCTACGACAGGCGCTTTTGCCCAGGCGGAGGGATTCGAGGAGAGAATACTCGCGGTCGTCGATAACCGAATTATAACGTCCGGCGAAGCGGAAGTAGCGCTTATGATGGAAACGGGCGAATTGCCGGAAGACTCCGCGCTATACTACGACCTTCTGAGCGCGAAGGTCGAGGACCTTGTGGACGAAGAGCTGATTCTGATTGCAGCGGAGGAAGAATCGTTAGAGATCGATGAATCACGAATCGACGAAATGTTCAACTCGCGCTGGGGGATTCTTACCGAGGGTTATGGTGGCGAGGCCGCGCTTGAGAATGCACTCGAAGCGGAGGGATACACTGTCGATGAATTCCGCAGCAAAACACGCAGGCAAATCGAGAGCTTCTATCTAAAGCAGATGTATATCGAGAAGCATTTTGGGCGTGTTCAAGTCACGGAATCCGAAGTGGACAGTTTTTTTGAGGTTTTTCGCGATAGCCTTCCGGCGGCTCCTACCGAAATCGAATTGCTTTCAATTATAGTCAATCTAAAACCCGATACCGCATCGCTAAACAGAGCCTTAAATATACTCAATAACGCGAAAGACAGAATCGATGCGGGGGAAGATTTCGCCACCGTCGCTGCGGAAATTTCCGAGGACCAATTAACCGCACCGGTCGGAGGGCAACTCGGAACTTACAATCGCGGCGACCTCACTCAGGCCCTCGATTCCATTGCGTTTAGTCTAACATACGATGAAATAGGCGGGCCGGTGCAAAGCCCGATGGGATTCCATCTGATAAAGGTTATCGACAAGGCCGGTGGGAAAGTTACGCTGGCACACATACTCGCTAAAGCCCCCCTTTCAGACGATAGATCGATGAGATTAATCGCCCTTGCGGATTCGATTTATACCGATGCAACCGCAGAATCCGGCGATTTTGCCGGGTTAGTGGAGAAATTCAACTTCGAAAATATAATCGAGTTCGAGGATTATGGATGGGTGCCTCTTGCAGCTATTCAGGGCGAATCGGGGAAAGACCTTGCAGGTGCAAACGAGGGAGCGATTCTCGGGCCATACGAAATCGGCGATTATATCCAGATCATTAAGGTAGCGGGAAAGCGCGAGGGACGCCAGCGGTCCCTCGATGAGGATCGCGAGCTGATACGCGAAGCTACGAGACAAATGAAAACACGCGAGGCGATCGAGACGCGCTTAAATAAACTCCGCGATAAATATTACATCGAAATTAGAATTTGAGGGCGGATGATAGGATTTAATATCAGCACTCCGAAACGTATTTGTATGCTCGATATAACCCCACGTGTCCGCGAGGCAATCGAGGAGATGGGCCTTGCAGACGGCGCGGTTATGGTCTATGTTCCGCACACGACAGCCGCAGTTACGGTCAACGAGGGCGCCGACACGGATGTCCAGCGTGATATTATCGCGAAAATCGAAAAATTGATACCCCATAACGACCGTTACCACCATCTCGAAGGCAACTCCGACGCGCATATCAAATCCTCGCTTGTCGGTGTCGATCAGCTCGTTCCGGTCGAAAACTCTTCTATCGTTCTCGGAACATGGCAAAAAATATTTTTCTGCGAGTTCGATGGCCCGCGTAACCGCAGGTTCTATGTCCTCGGTCTGCCGGGAGGTGGCTGTTGAGCCGCAGTCTCACTTCCTTTTTCCTTATTCTAATAATAACGACATTTTGCGCCGCGTTCAGACCCGCACCGCCCTGCGGAACACCGTCACTGGTTATCCAGGAAGCAATCGAGATTCCTAATGTCCATATCGATTGTTTTTTGTTGGGAGACACGTTACAGGTGGTTTTCCTCGCATCGGTGGAGCCGCTCGAACCAACAGGTAAACTCACGCTGAGAGCGGATTGGCCCACCGATCCGGTCTCGCTGTTTGTCTTGCAGGACAACGGCGCCATCGAGAACGAATATACTATTTCTCCCTCGACCGAAACGGCAATCGAATATCACGATTTGCAACTCAGTTTCCGAATAACTTACGAAATCGACGTTTACCGTGCCGTTAGCGGCCCGCCCGGCCCGTGGGAATATGCCCGTGTTTTCGCATTATATGCACCTTTCATTGGCGCGGACGAGTCGATAATCCAGACGGCAAACCATCGAATTCGCCTTATGCTTCCGCCGGAGTTTACACCGGCATCCTGCGAGAATAATTTCAACAAAAGTGACATGTTGCAGGATTTCGTTATCTGGGAATACAACGGCCCATTCGAAGAACACTTCTGTAAATTTAGAGACTAACCACGCCGAGACCGGCATTCAATCTGCATTACACAATACCGATTTGCATCCGTAAGGGAAAATGCTATTTTCCGATAAACCTTTTAGTGTTTACGGCGTCGTAATTAATGAGAAAGATGGATAACGAAAAACAAATATTAGAAAGGGCCAAAAAAGGCGATAAGGATGCAATGGCGGTAATAATCGAACATAACCAGAAAAATGTGTTTGCGCTTGCATATCGGATGACCGGCAACCGCGAAGACGCATTGGACATAGCGCAGGACACTTTTATTAAAGCTATCCACAACGTGAAAAAATTTCGCGGCGATTCGAAAATCTCCACATGGCTTTACAGTATTGCGGCCAACGTATCTCGCGACCATCTGAGAAAACACGGTAGAGTCGATTTCGTTCCTCTCGAAGAAACCTGGATAAAATCCGCCGACGATTCTCCCTTTAAAATCACCGAGGAAAATGAAAAGCGCGATCTTGTTCGCAGAGGTATTTCCACACTACCGCCTAAAATGCGGGAGGTTTTCGTTCTTCGATACGAGGAAAATTTGCCAATCGCGGAAATCGCGGAGGTTTTAAATAGATCGCAAGGCACCGTGAAAGCGCAGATATTTCAGGCAACGGAGAAAATCCGCGCGTTCGTCCAATAGGAGATATTATGAACAAAGATAAAAACATAGACGATCAAATTCGCGAGTTCCTTGCGAAGGATCCGGTTCCGGAACTGGAAAACTGGGAGGTTAATATCCTAACCCAGCGGGTTCTGGCGAGGGTCGAGAAGCGCGCTCCACGCAGGTTTTTCGGTATCCGACCGGCGTGGGGGATAGGTGTTGTTGCGGTTGCCGCACTGCTATTACTCGCAATATGGATTGCACCACCCCAGCTTCCGGAGCAGGCTTTGATGCCGGAAGACCTCGCTGTTCTAATTATCGATGAGGAACCGGAAGATATGCTATACGACGCGATCTCCGGCGGCGAATTGGAAGTTGAAACCGCTTTTGCGGAGATTATCGATATCGACGAATCAGAAGCCGAAAAAATTTACTATTCATATGCGGAGGACGAAATCGACGCCGCAATAAACCTGCTTTCGGACGAGGAAGTGGAGAATATTCTCCAGTATCTCGATGAGGCGGGTTATTCCGGCAAGGAGGAGGTAATATCATGAGAAAAGCTATAATCGTATTAATAATCGCACTCAGCGCGGCAACGCTATTCGGGCAGCCGGGGCATCCTCCGGATAGGGGCGCTCCTCCGCCCGGTATGGAAAGAGATAAGCTGCGGGAGAGAATCGAGATGCTTCGCACCTGGAAACTCGTTGAGATGTTAAACTTGACTCAGGAACAGTCAATAGAGTTTTTCCCACTATATAATACTTTCGAGAGCGAGCAGGAGCTTCGAAATAAGCAACAGGGAAAACTCCTCGACCGACTCGAAAAGCATCTCGATGGATTCGAATTAGAGGAAAAAACTGTCTCGACGATTCTGGATAGTCTTATTGAAATAAAACAAGCGCAATATGAGGCCGAGTTGGAGTTTTACGAGAAAGCGTCGGAGGTTCTGACGATTGAACAACAAGCCGCATTTGCCCTGTTTAGACGAAAATTCGCCGAAGAAGTTAAGAATATTATAGACGCGGGTCGAGGGCATGGAATGCCCAGACCCGAGAACAAATAACCTTCGAAAAGGAGTAGAAATGAACAGGAAAAACACACTGATAACCGTCGCCGGAATCATCTTAACAATCGCAATTCTGATTGTTGGAACCGGCTTCGCCAAAGCGCCTCGACAGATGAAGGGCGATACGCGCGGCGGCGGCCGAGAGGATATCGAGCGCATGAAGGACAAACTCGAACTGACCGACGACCAGATCGAGCAAATCCGCGATATCCGCTATGATAACGAGGTCGCGAGTATCGATAGACGCGCGGAATTGGAAAAAGCGCGTCTGGAGATGGAAATGCTCATGACAGACGACGCGTTCGACCGCAACAAGATATACAAGCAGGCCGAAAAAGTCGCGGAAATCCAGAAAGATATGCAACTCTCGAAAGTAAGCGCGAAACTGGACTTCATGGATATCCTCTCCGACGAGCAGCGCGAAAAGCTGGGCGAACTCCATGCGGGATTGGGTCGTCAGAAAGAGGGAATGGGCGGGGGAATGAACCACCCCGAAAACTGCCCACATAATGAGGGTGAAGGTCCGGGAAAATAATATAGACAAAGTCCGCCTCCCCTGCACGGACGTCGGGGCCAGGTCTTGCGACCTTGCCCCGTTTATTATTTCCTCATCGCAATAATCTCTTGCCAATCCGAAACGGGAAAGCTATAATATTGAGTAAGGTATTGTTTTACCCACTTGGAAGGAGAAGGCATGTTTTTTATCACAATGATTGTAGCATCCGCAGGATTGCTATATGTCGTCGACTCCTCGCAGGCTGCTGCAGAGGAAAAACTCCTCGAAGAAATCGTCCGCAAGGCAAGGGCGAGGGCTAAAAAAGCTGAAAGCGCTATCGACGACGCTGTAGCGGAGGCTTAATCTACACCCCGTATGACCTCCGAGCAGGATAATCGAACGCTGAAGACTATCGCTTATTCCATCTTCATGGTGGCCCTGGCGCTGCTTCTCGTTTATTTAGTAATCAAGCTGTTCGACATCTTGATGCTCTTCTATCTTGCAGTTATCGTATCCCTTTTCTTCTCCATTTTCGTCGATTTTTTCCATCACAAACTAAAAGCGCCCCGAATAGTTGGCGTCTTAATCGCTTTAATAGTCGTTCTCGGAGTGATTGCCGCGCTTGTCGCATTGGTCTTGCCTACTTTCCTTGCGCAGGGCGAGCAGCTTCTGTCGAGCCTCCCGAGTTATCTCGACGGCCTTCAGGAGTCCACAAGAACCCTCGCATTGAAATATGATATCCTCGATAGGATAATCGGCCCGGGCAGCCCCCTCGAACCTGCAAATCTTATGGATAAAGCGTTCGAAGGTATCGATCAGGTTCTAAAAAAGGGAATGGGATTGTTCTTTACGGGAGTCGGCGGCCTAATAACGGTTATCGTAGTTGTTATCGTCGCGATTTACGTTGTGATGAAACCGAAAGAGCACCTTAACGGTATTCTATCGCTACTCCCGAAAAGCAGGCGCAAAAGGGTTTTAGACCTCGCGTATCGAACCACAAGCATCATTAAAAATTGGATGTTCGGGCAAGCGGCCAGCATGATAATGATTGCGATCATGACAATGATCGGCTATTGGATTGCCGGCGTGAAATTCGCGTTTTTCTTCGGCATTTTGACGGGCCTCCTTTGTTTTGTGCCCTATCTCGGGCCAGTGTTGAGCCTTATCGGGCCGGTGCTCGTGACCCTGATAGACAATCCTGTCAAGCTCATCTGGGTATTCCTAATCTACGCAATCACGCAGACTGTAGAGAGTTATTTCTTAACCCCCATGATAATGAAGCATCAGGTCGATCTGCCGCCGGTAGTAACTATCCTTGCGGTAGTAGCGATGGGTAGTATGTTAGGGATTATCGGCATTGCGCTTGCGGTGCCCACCGTAGCTATTGCAATGGTCATTTTGAAAGAAACATATTTGAAACGAGTGGAAAACGTATAAGTTTGAGCGAACCCTGTGAAATCAGCAATCTCGAGTTGAGAGTTGAGAATGTTCAATCACGAAAAGGGAGGAGGTTGATGAATAGAAAAATGTCGTTGGCTTGAGCCGCGGCACACGCCGGTTGCTCTTTGAAACATCGAATTGGCAAAATGCGAAAAACGCCCGCATACACCTTTAGCAGAGCGTTTCTCCCAAAGGAATTTCCGCATCTCCCAAAGGTTTTTTCATTTCTCCCAAAGGATTTTCCGCATCTCCCAAAGGTTTTTTTATTTCTCCCAAAGGATTTTCCGCATCTCCCAAAGGTTTTTTTATTTCTCCCATAGGATTTTCCGCATCTCCCAAAGGTCTTTTCATTTCTCCCATAGGATTTTCCGCATCTCCCAAAGGTTTTTTTATTTCTCCCAAAGGATTTTCCGCATCTCCCAAAGGTCTTTTTATTTCTCCCAAAGGAATTTCCACGTTTTCTCGCTGTTAAACGCCATTTTGGGTGGCCTTTATTTTATTTGATAATTGCTAATTGATCATTTTAAATTGAAATCTTGTTAGTTTCATAAATTATTGTTATTTTGTAAATTACGTATTTTGAAGAAAACGCATAAATGAAAGGAAAGAGGAGGCCATGAAAAGAATCGTAGCATGGGCTGTTATCGTGATGGTTGGGGTACTTACCGTGGGTTGTTTGACCTTCGAATCAAAGGAGTATTCCTGGAAAATCAATGCAGACGGAAGCGGCACGGGCAAGATAGTATGGCGGAATTTCTACTCCAACGGCAACGAGGAAGAAGACGCCTCGGGGGAAGATTTCGTATCGCTTATCAATGATTACCTCGAGGGCCAGAGCCTCGAAGACGAGAAGGACGCTTTTAAGAACGTTAAAAAACGCCTTTTCGTCGAAGGCGGCGTTATTTGTGGCGAGATGACATTCGAATTCGGTAATTACACCGATGCCGGTTTCTATCGCTACAAGAATGACGGGCCGTATATGTTCATGCTTGCCATGTCCGATGAATCCTATTTTAAGTCCAATGGCGATTGGGGCGGGGATGATTTCCAGGTGATTTTCTGGCCCGGAAATACTAAGGAAATTACTCTCGTTACTTCGCTTGGCGATCCGGACGAGGACGGTGCAGTCAACCTAATGGATTATTATAACGATTGGGTGAAAGACGGCACGTTGCCCGAGACTGAAGATTATGACGATACGGATGACGATCCGGCTTCTAAGATCCGCGACGCTGTGGACTATTAACGGTATTTGGAACAAGCGGCCCGATACTTCGGGCCGCTTGTTCGACGTCATTCAATAGGTTACATCGAACGAAGTAAATTCTCCGGTCGGTTCTTCGTAGTGCCATTCGATGCTTCGCACACTCGCGCTCATAGGGCCTTTCCGCAACTCGCCGATGAATTCCATCAGGCTCGTCTCGTCGCCCTCGGCAGCAGTCTCGACAGTGCGGTCCGGATTATTACGCACCCAACCCGTCAAACCGAGACGACGTGCGGTTCGCATTGTAAACCACCTGTAACCCACCCCTTGAACATAGCCTTCTACGACAGCTTTTATTCTCTTATCGCTCATAAATTTTCCTCGATAAGCATTACCGCTTGCTCAGGCGAATCTGCGGAAAGCGTGCCGTCAATTTTCCACGGGCAATGTAGCAGAACAACCGGCTTGCCGAGTTGGAGAAAAAACGCAATCTCGCTTAAAGTGCCATAACGACCCGAAATCGCTATCGCCGCGTCCGCAGAATGCGCGATAATGCTGTTGCGTGCAACTCCGATCCCCGTTGCGACCGGCACGGCTACATAAGAGTTGGCGTCGTCGCGACTGGCACCGGGCAAGATTCCAACCGCAATACCGCCCGCGTCATGAGCGCCCTCACACGCCGCTTCCATAATTCCGCCCATCCCACCGCAGATTAATTGATAACCGTTTTTTGCGATCAGCTCGCCGACTTTTTCCGCGCAGGCCAATGATCTTTCATCTGCGGTTCGACCACCTATAACAGCAATTTGGATCGATTTCATAATGATATTTCCTCGCGAAAAAAAATGAAGGCCATAAATGGCCCCCACTATCAAAATCGGGGCGCCCAGATTCGAACTGGGGACCTTTCGGACCCGAACCGAACGCGCTACCAGGCTGCGCTACGCCCCGAAAATATTTCAATCCCGCAATGCGGAAACTCAAATATACAGTGAGACATGCATCGCGCAAGCGAAATTTTCAAATCGGGAGAAGATTTAACTTTGAAATGCACAGACGCTCGATATATTTATGCTAATATGGCGAATAAAACAAAAACAGTTTTTATATGCCAGTCCTGCGGAAGGGAACACCCGAAATGGCAGGGCCGCTGCGACGGTTGCAGCGAATGGAACACTCTCGTCGAGGAAGTCGTCGAGAAGCGACCCGCGTCGTCTTTTTCTACTTTTTCATCGAGCAGACCGGTGCCACTTTCTGAGGCGGACAGCACTGCCGGCAACCGCGTGGAATCGGGATTCGGCGAGTTCGACCGCGTTCTTGGCGGCGGAATAGTCCCGGGTAGCGTCGTGTTGCTTTCCGGCGAACCGGGAATCGGCAAATCGACGATACTCCTACAAATAGCAATGAAACTCTCCGAGCGGTCGGTCAAATCCTTTTATGTCACTGCCGAGGAATCGCCCGGCCAAATTAAAATGCGCGCAGAAAGATTAAGTGCATCCGGCACGGTCGATAACATCATGCTCCTCGCGGAAAACACGGTTGAAACCGTTCTCGCCAATACGGACGACAGCGACATCCTCATAGTTGATTCAATTCAGGCAATGGCGTCATTGGAAATAACCGGCACACCGGGAAATATCGGGCAGGTGCGCCATTCGACCTCGATACTTGTCGATTATGCGAAGCGCAACGGGAAAACGGTTTTAATCGTAGGTCATGTGACAAAAAGCGGGAATATCGCAGGCCCGAAAGTCCTCGAACACGCCGTGGACGTCGTTCTCACAATGGAGGGCGACAGGCAAAGCGAACTGCGCCTTCTTCGAGCCACAAAAAACCGTTTCGGCGCTACCGGCGAAATAGGCGTTTTCTCGATGGGGGAGGCCGGGTTCGCCGAAGTCGAGAATCCTTCGGCGGCGTTTATCGCGCAGCACGAGCATCCCGTGCCCGGTTCGGTAATATTCGCCGGGATGGAAGGCCAACGCCCGCTTTTCGTCGAAATACAAGCGCTTGCGGCTCCGGCGGCATACGGCACCCCGCAACGCGTAGCGCAGGGCATAGATTATCGCCGTCTTATTCTACTTGCGGCAATCCTCGAACGTCGTGCGGGCATGCCACTCTCACGCTACGATCTTTTCGTAAATGTAGTCGGCGGTGTCGATATAAGCGAGCGCAGTGCGGATATAGCCGTCATGCTGGCAATCGTAAGCAGCCTGCGCGATATTCCGGTAAAGCCGGAAATAGCCGTGCTCGGTGAGGTCGGGCTTACCGGCGAGTTAAGACGGGTTCGACGAACTGCGGCGAGACTCAAAGAAGCGGAAAGGCTCGGTTTCAAAGGTGTTATTTTGCCAAAGACATCGGAGAAAATTCCGCGAAAAAAGAATCTCCAGCTTTTTTCAGTCGGAGAAATATATTCAGCTTTTAACATCGCCTTAGGTAAAAAGAAAGCCGATGTTTAATGCAAATTTTCGGTTGCTTTAATGATAACTATTTATATATTTTAAGAAATTAGATAACTTAGGTCGAATATGCTTCTCTGGGCTGCAGTAATTGTTACACTAATAATAGGGCTTATCGTAGGCTTCACCTTTCGATATCCTCAGGAGTTTATTGTCGGGATTGCCTACTTGATTCTGCTAGTATCACTCGGTATTTTTTACAGGGTGCTTCGCCGGATTAAATCACGCCGTATCGAGGACCTTAGCACGGAAGTGGAAGAATTACGTCGAGAAAACGTAACACTTAGAAAAAAGCTCGGAGTTGACCCGCTCGAATCCGTCGAATGATCGAAACACCAATATTATAGGAGGAAAAATGACTCGAATGCTCACTACCGTATTGCTTTGCGCGATTACTATCGCTGGTTTCGCATCTCCGTGGTCGGTGGCAAATATCGCTAAATGCGAGAGCGAATTCTTCGCACCGACGAGTGTGAATAATGCCTATCGCGTCTGCGAATTTATGAGCCCGCTTACGACTATGGACGAAGGTTTTGAGGGCGATACTTTGTTGCCGACCGGTTGGACGACCGTCGATGAAGACGGCAACGGAATGGCATGGTTTGTCTATCAGTCGCCCGGGACGGCGCATGCCGGTGCAAACTCGGCGGGCACGTTATATGATATGGATGTCCCGAACGACGACTGGTTAATTACGCCTCCGATAACGGTTGAAGATTCCGGCCACGTCCTCGTTTGGTGGGCCGCGAGCCAGGAAACCGATCCAATTTGGCTGGAAAGCTATCAGGTATGGATTTCAACTTCGACGACGGATATATCGAGTTTCACCGATTCAATCTATGGCGAGACGGACGTCTCTTCGGAATGGGGGAGACATGTCTTTAGCCTTGCGCCATATTTCGGTCAGACTATTTATATCGCGTGGCGTTGCACAAGCGACGACGATTTCATTCTCAAAATCGACGACGTGCATATCGGCGATCCACCGCCCTACGCATTCTCCCTCGAACCGAATTTCAGCGGGGCGTATTGCGCGCCGGATTGCGAAATTTCTTATCCCGTTAGAATTATCAATCAGGGCACGATGTCCGACCAATACGGCGTAGATTTCGCCGAAGTCGGCGATTGGCCCGTGCAAATATTAGACGAAACAGGCTCCTCTCCCGTAACAATCACCGATATGGTCGCCCCGGGAGATACCGCTAAACTGATGGTCAAATTCGTCGTGGCCCCGACTATTACCGATACAACAGCGGATGCCGCCGCGTTCGAGGCTACCTCTATTGGCGATGGCACATTAATAGGAAGCATTGTCCTACAGCCGGTTGCGCTTCCCGGCGTTGCGTTACCCTACACGAACAGCTTCGATACCGATGCGGAAAACTGGGAGATGAACCAGGGCAACACCGGCGAGGGTATGGGTATGTTCTGGCTCGTAGATACGGCTTTTGTAGGCGATACCGCGTTTATCGGAAGTATGCCTTACACGCGAATGGCATATCAGGAAAGCGCTATGGTCGATATCTGGTATTACACGCCGTTAATCGACCTTACCGGCGTAACTAGTGCGCATATCAGTTTCGACGAGATGAGTTTCTATGGAATATATACTGATTACCACGGTATCTGGGCGAGCACTGCCGGTGCTACTCCCGAGCATTTCCTGAGCGATTGGATCGAGGTCGAGGAGTTGGCGACGGCACCCGAGGAAGTATACACGCAAAAAACTGTCTCCCTCGACGATTTCGCGGGCGAAAAAGTCTTCATCGCTTTCCGCTATCAGGGTTTCTGGGCGGATATCTGGTTTATCGACGATGTCGAGATCGCCGAGGGCGCGGCTGTCGATGACATCCCGCACACGGCGACGGATTTTAAGCTGACCGGCAACCTGCCAAATCCGTTCAACGCCGCGACAACGATTCGCACAAATAAGCCCGGCGAGGGAACTATCGAGATTTTCGATATTAGCGGTCACAAAGTCCGCAACCTCCCGGTCGATGGCGACCACGCGATATGGAACGGGAGCTCCGATACCGGCGACGAGCTACCCTGTGGCGTCTATCTGTATCGCCTTTCCGGCACGAACGACGTGAGCCGGATGATCTACTTGAAGTAGTCTATAGAATATCAGCTTAGCTTGGCTATGGGGCGCGGTTCGCCGTGCCCCTTCTCATTTTGGAGGACAATGAAACTCGTTTTCGCAACCCACAATAAAGACAAATTTACTGAAATTTCGGCGATACTCGACGGCCTGCCGGTCGAAATCCTTACAGCGGATGATTTCCCCGATTTCCCGGAGACTATCGAGGACGGCGCGACATGCGAAGCGAACGCTCTTAAAAAATCCCGCGAGATGCGCGAGTTTTCGGGATTCGCCGCAATCGCCGACGATACGGGCCTTTATGTCGAGGCGCTCCATGGCGCTCCCGGAATTTTCGCCGCCCGTTACGCCGGCCCGGATGCCACCTACGAGGATAATTGGCGAAAGCTGCTTCGCGATATGACGAACATCCCCGATAGCGAACGCGGCGCATTTTTCATGACAGTCGCCGCGCTGGCCTTGCCCGATGGCCGCGAATTCACTTGCGAGGGTCGCTTGCCCGGACGGATTGCGCATGAACCGCGCGGCGAAATGGGTTTCGGCTACGATCCGATATTCGAGCTTAACGACGGCAGAACTCTCGCTGAGATCGAAGTGCGCGAGAAAAACGCTATCAGCCACCGCGCGAAAGCATTCGTGCGGATGCGCGCGATCATCGAGAAGCTAGTAGCGGAACAATAATCCACATTACCTGCGGGCTGCCCACGGCATTTTTTTGTCATTCCGAACTTGTTTCGGAATCCATCTTCATCCTGCGCCACTCGAATGGATTTCGGCAATGGCGGAGATGTTTGTGCTCGAAGCTTCGCGACTCGCTTTATTAAATAAAAAATTTCATTTCAAATACACGATTCGTTTTGATGCCGATTCTTCCCCGATTTGCGCGCGGACGAGATAAACGCCCGAACCGAGGGAGGCGTCGGTTTGCCAGACGACCGTTTTGTCATTCCCGTGAAAACGGGAATCCAGGATTTCCGTCGTGCCTCTGGATTCCCGATCGGGGTCGGGAATGACAGAAATGCGTCGCCCGTTTATATCGAACACCTCGACCCGGCAAGCGCCGGGGGGCGACGTGCTCAACGCCTCCGGCGATTCGCTTCGGCTATCGAGGCTTATCGTTACCGACGAATTGAACGGGTTCGGGTAGGCGGAAATGGCGAATGCCGCCGGTAAATGGTCATCCGAATAAACGATGTCTCCGCAATCCATGTCGAGTCGAATTAGAATTATTTTGGGATCGTAGAGACTATCGTAATAAGTCGTATATGCGGTATATAACCGAACGACTATAGTTAGATCGCCGCAAATGGAAGTCAATAGTGGCGCTTCAAACTGCAAAAACAGGTAAGCCGTCGAGTCAGTTCCCATATTATAACCGGACGGCCCAAAAACTCCATAAAGTTCACCGGATGCAAATTGAATATGGTCTCGCAAATAATCACGAACACGAGACCAAACATCAGGGACAATAGGAACTTCCTCGAACCTCGCTAAGAGAGTGAACCTGTCAACATCAAACCAATAACCGGGCGTCCAAGGAACAGGATTATTCAACGAATCATAAACGCCTTCTACCAGCAGCCCGAAATTTATCGGGATAGAGTCCGTATTGGTAAGTGAGATTCGGTCGGACGAGAACATCACCGTGCGACTGGATTCCATTATTACATGGCCGGAATCGATCTCCCAAACCGCTGTATCGAGGTCGCTTACGCCGTATTGCTCCATGTCGAAAGAGATTGTCTGCGCGAATATCGGAATTGCGAATATAGAGATAATTACTAATAGATATTTTCCCATCATCTCATTCTCCTATTTCACGAATGTTATTTTCTTTTCGGTGGTGCCGTTGTTTGTTGCGATTCGGACAAGATAGACGCCCGTCGAGGGGAGGTCGGCGATGCGCGTCTCGTGGTAGCCGGGGCGAAGGTCGGACAGCTCGCGCGAGTTAATCGCCCGTCCGAGGACATCGAACACGCGAAGTTCCGCAGAACTCACGCCGCGCGTGAACTCGTAACCGATGGTCGCCGAGGTGTTGAATGGCTCCGGATAGGTCGAGAGAATGGCGACGGAGGAGGGGAGGGGTTGCTTCTCCGCAATGCCCATCGCGTTCTCCGCGCCGGGGGTGGGGATTGTGAGGGATTCCGAAACCTCCCAAAATTCGACAGGATCGATAGCTATATTTGCCGATAATCCATCGTCCGGCCATGGACGCCAAGTCATCGCGTTCATAGCGGTACCGTCTGGAGCAAGAAGCATTAATAAGCACGTGTCTGTTATTCCGAATCCACCGTCCCAATCGGATTCGTAAAGGACAAGATAATCGACGAGCGTGTCGGTATCGTCGAAAGAATGAACTCCGTCCGCAATCAACTTCCAGCCGTCGAGGCAAATTGGAACGCCGCCGAGCTGCGCTATCTCGATAAACTTCCCCGCGCCGAAGGGCTTGACCTCGTTGATACGGATATGTCTTTCGAAATAGAATGTCCATCCCCAGCCGGGAAGCTCATAATCTATGGGAAACGGTTTCAGCTGGCTTCTCATCTGATGATTAGGATAGCCGCCCGGTTCGATGTTGGAGGTCAATGCCGTGCACCAATAGTAACCGCCTAGCGGAATCGGCAAACTGAAATACACGAATGAACCGAAAGGAAAATAGTTATAGCTGAAGTAATCCGCCGGAGGGATAAGCGGGAAACCGTGATGAACATTGGCTATATGGTAAGTATCTATCACGGAAAACCAATCATATACGGCGTAAAGATCGATTATAGAGTTCGTTTCCGGAAATGCGATTCCGGTTCTGAATTGGATATAGTAACCGTAATCACCGGGAGCCGAAGTCCTGAAGACCGAATCCGCATAGAACGTGTCCGAGTTCACAATCGCGTAAGAAGCGTAAGCCGAATCGGTGGAGCGGAAAGCAACCTGGCCGCCGGCTCCCGGCACGAAAGGCCCGGGAATTTCGTTGGGAAGCGGATTCGCTATCGCGACCGCGACGCAAACAACCGCTACCAGAACGAATTGGAAAATTCTCGGTGTCATCATGTGTCTGTCCCCCTAATTTGCAAATCCTATATATCTAATATCATTATAGGCTTTATACGGACGGATTGCCAGAAGAATCTTATTTATTGTCGATAATAACGCAATCCTGCGGATACTCTGGGCAGGAGTAATCAACAACATCGATCGGCCAATTTGCCGGTCGTCCAGTCCTAACAGGCGCAGCGTCTCGCTGCGCAGTCGAGCGAGACGCTCGGCTTCTTACAGATGAGTTTTTATGAAATTTGCCGGATTGGGCTATCGCCTTAGTCGAGCAAGATGGGTTCGCAATGCACGGTCACGAAGGTGGATTCTCCGAAACGCGCTTTAAGCGCAATCTCTATCCTGTCGCAGATGTCGTGCGCTTCGGTAATTAATAGGTTGCGATCGACCTCGATATGCATATCTATGGCGATATTCGCGCCGATTCTTCGCGTGCGGATATTATGAGCGTTTCTCGCACCGCTGACTTCGTTCGTTATCTCCCTTATTTCATTTACGATTTCCTCGCCGAGCGACGTCTCGAGAAGTTCCGCAAGACATGATCTCGATATTGAAATCGCGGTCAGGAGTATCAGAACGCTAACGATAACCGATGCAATAGGGTCGAGAATAAGCCATTTGCCGCCGAGTAATATAGAACAGGTTACGCCGACCGCGACGCCTATCGAGGAGAAGGCGTCGGAGCGATGATGCCACGCGTTTGCGATAACGGCTTTGCTGTCGATTTTTGCCCCGATTTTCAACGTGTAACGATATAGCCATTCTTTCACGATTATCGAAACTACCGCCGCGCCCACCGCGACCCAGCCGGGCGTGGCCGGCACTTCCCCCTGTATGACGCGGAAGATCGCAAGTGCACCGCTCCATAGCAGTTTTACGCCGACACCCGCAAGCACGAGGCTTACGAGCAGCGCGCACAGGGTTTCGATCTTACCGTGGCCGTAGCGATGTTCTTTGTCTGGCGGTTTGCCTGCGAGGTGAATGCCCACTATTACCGCGATATCGGTGACGGAGTCCGAGAGCGAGTGGACGCTATCCGCGATGACGGCCGCGCTTTTACCGAGTATTCCCGCGATTAGCTTTACGGCAACCAGTACCATATTAAGAATAAGCCCCAAAACGCTTGCACGTGTGGCTTCTGCGGTTCTAGATGCGTCGTCGTTCGATTTCATAAGTCAACTGCCATTTTTAAGCGGGCATGTTAAACGCACGAGTGTTAATCAAAAGTTAAGGCTAGTTTTCTGTTTTGTCAATAACTGATTCTACAATAGTCTTAACGGTAACAATAAATAATGCATATAAAAAAATGAAAATGCTTTAGTGTAGATTTTCAAGTTGCGGGTTGACCTAAGAAACCAGGAAGGATAAATTGAAATTATATTAAAATAAACGGAGAGGGGGGGATTCGAACCCCCGACACCAGTTACGGTGCACACGATTTCCAGTCGTGCTCCTTCAGCCAGCTCGGACACCTCTCCAGTAAAACGCTCGAAAGAACTCCGGCGAACCGCGCCGAATCGAACCCAAATATATCCACACGACATACCCAGCGCAAGTGGAAATTCGCATTTCCAAAACATCGCGTCATATTTTATTACCAATTCGCGCAAAATCCTTGTTATCGACGATTACATAGTTATATTATCGGCAATGAAAGAGCGAAACGGACATCGTTTAAAGTTTCCGCCCAACTACTGGCTATTCGTCGCAATAACTTTTATCGGCGCGATTGCACTACAGGAGGCGATCCGGCTTGCGTTCATGCTTCGGCATGTCGGCTCTACTGTCGGTATCCCCGGCGGGACGCTTGCGTGGGCGTTTCTGGTCGGTTTACGATTCGATATTCTTATTGCGAGTTTTATGTGGTTTTTACCCGCGGTTTTTATCCCTTTCGGTAGGCTAATCGAGCGCGCATGGTTCCGGGCGCTGTCTGTGCTCTGGGTATCGCTATGTTATGCGATTTTTATCGTGGTCGGAATAGTCGATATGGAGTATTTCGCGAATTTTGGCAGTCACCTGTCGATTTGGGCAATCGAATATCTCGACCAGTTCGGGATGATCGTCTATATGGCGCAGGACGAATACCCTCTTATAGCGATTGGAATCGGGATTTTGCTCGCTTGCGTAGTCCTCGTAATTTCGGTCGCTGCGATTTTGAAATCGATTCGCCGTCGTTTCTACACGGGGAATGTCTTTTTACGTATAGCCTTTTTTATTGTCACGATATTGCTGCTAATCTGCAGCGCGAGAGGTAATCTAGGTCTCGCACCCGCCGATTGGGGGATGGCCTATTTCAGCAACCATCATTTTGCGAATCAGCTTGCGCTAAACGGTTGCTATACATTGACAAAGACGATACAGGAGACATCCGGATGTAAGCAGTACACGGAAGAGTTAGAGTGGTTTACACAAGACGAAGCGCTTTCGATAGCCCGGCAGATGGTTGCCGCTCCGCGCGATTCTTTTATCGACGAGAGTAGTATAGAACGAATAATCATTCCTGACAAGAATATCCCTTCTAACAAGTTTAATATTGTAATTATCATGCTCGAATCGTGGTCGGCGAGTTATGTTAGCTGCCTTGACGGCCCACCCGGTATCACGCCGCGTTTCGATTCGCTTACGGCGAATAATATATTATTAAGTAATTTCTGGGCGACCGGCACTCGCAGCAATCGCGGAATTCTCTCGCTTCTGTTCGGATTCCCTTCGCCGCCCGGGCGGTCATTGTTGAAACGATACATGTCCGATCCACCCTATATATCGATTGCGCAGTCACTCGAGCCGTTCGGGTATACGAGTTTATTCCTATACGGTGGCGATCTTGCATTTGACAATATGGGGGGCGCGCTCAACGATGGCGGTTTCGATAAGGTTATCGGCCTGCCCGATTTTCAGGCATCGCAATCGGTTGGCAAATGGGGCGTTCCAGATGGTGTAGCGTTTCAGCGGTTTTTTGATGAGCTTGAAATAATATCTGAACCTTTCGCGGCGTGCGTATTTACATTGACAAGCCACGAACCATTTGATATGCCACCGGATTTTCCGCTAATCTACAATAATCCTACAAAGGAGCAAGAATACCTAAACACGATCCACTATGCGGATAGTTGTCTCGGTGCGTTTTTCGATATGGCCGCCTCGACCGATTGGTTTGATAATACGATTTTTATATTATCCGCCGATCACGGGCATTCGCTTCATGGAAAGGGCGAGATTCCACCGAGTTTGTTTAAAAATGCCGGCGCTATAGTCTTGCCAAAGGCGCTTCGAGATACGACGATCTATAATTATACTATCCGAGATAATATTAACAAGATATGTTCTCAGAGCGATATTCTACCCACAGCATATACTATATTAAACTTACCGATCCAACATGCATGTTGGGGACGGAATATTTTTATAGAAAATTCGGGTTGGGCATATTGCAATAGAAATTCATCGGTGGCCATCGTTAGCGATTCGGTAATTATAGTAGAAAACTGCGACTTAGGAAAGATATTCGTTCGAAAGGCTGATAATACGGATGAAGAAAATATATATATTTTTGGAAGTGAGCCTCAAATTGACTCTATGCTCGTAAATCTCCGAGCGATTACTCAGGTTGTCGCGGGATCGATTGACCGTAGATTATCTCGAAAGTAGATGGTTTTACTATAACTCGACCGCTTCACCGTCGGCAATATCGGTTCTTTTCGCCCTATGTCCCGTTACTGCCCAGATTATTCCGCCAACTATCCCGCAGATTACACTCGTGCCGAAGAAAACGAGCGACACGAGTAATCCTTTGGCCTCCGAGGCCCCCCATATACTGAAAAAATAACTGAAACTAGCCTCGCGCACGCCGAGCGCATTAAGTGAAATGGGAATGAGCGATATTATCCAGATAAGAGGCACGAAGCAGAAATACGCCTGCCACGGTATCTCGCCGACCCCCGCTATCCGTGCGATTACGTAAACAAAAAATATCAGCGAACCTTGATAGAGAACACTCAACAATAGCCCACCGATAAGCGCTTTGCGATCCGTTCTAAAATGCCGGACAGCCTCGACGAAATCCGCAATTTTCTCACCTATTCCGAAGGGCAGTTTGCCGAGAAATCTGCGCAGGTAGCTTTCTATATTCAGGAAAACGAAGATTATCGTTCCGCCCCAAAACGCGGCGTTGAGAACGAGAACTAATAGCGGCAAAGGCGCCGGGGGTCGAACAATAGGCAGGAAAACCAGCGCAATAAGTAAAGTGCCCAGCAATCCAGCCAGCCTTTCCGCCGCGATACTCGCGTAAACCTCGGACATTCTACCGTGATCTTTGCCCGCAGAATAGCCGCGGACAACATCCCCGCCAACACCGCTGGGAAGGAAGTTATTGAAAAAATAACCAACCATATAAAGCTCGACGCCCTTAAAAATGCCTTGCTTAATACCGTGGGCATTCAGAAAAACGCGCCAGCGCCAGCTTCCGAGAAAAACTGTGCAGATAAAAAGCGCTGTCAGCGGTGCAAGCGACCACAGCGGAAATTCCCTGCCGGCATCGATAAAGCTTTCGAGGTCGATGCGCGTAATGAGAAAATACAGAAGCCCCGCGCTCACCGCGACCTTGGCTGCAAGAACCGCGCTTTTTTTCGTCCTCTCGTTCACGGATTTACCACGTCGAGTCCACGAGATTCGAAGGCAAATTGACCCAATCATGCTGTCTGCGACCGATTGCTTTTAGGAAAGCACGGAAAAGCAGCCTCGATTCGAATTCGGCTTCGGGCAGAATCTCTTTTACCGCATCCGCCATCGCTGGCTGAATATCGTCGTAGAGATATTCCAATGATTCTTCGAGCTTAATTCTCGCCATATCGTCCTCTCAATCGTAAAAAACTTCCACAAGCCATAGGCCGCAACCGGGGGCCACGGCATAATTGTATTTTCGAATGCCGGTTTCGAGCATTTCCGCGAATTGATCGGGCGCAAAAAGACCCCGTTCGCAGTCCAACATCGCCCCGACAATAGAGCGAACCATCGTATGCAAAAACCTGTCTCCATCGATAACAAACGCCATGCCATAATCGTTATCGAACCATTCCGCTCGCCGAATCGAGCACTTCGGATTATCGGGCACGCTCTTAATCCGTGCGAAAGCGGTGAAATCGTGGTCGCCGATAATATCGCGGCAAAGGGCGTTCAAAGCGCCAATATCCGGTTTCCTATCTATCCGATGCGTATAATTGCGCAGGTGCGGGATTTTCTCGAAAACAAGGCGATATTCATAGCGTTTGCCCTTTGCCCAAAACCGCGCGTGAAAATCGTCGGGGGAGGGAGTGATCTCAACAATCGCAATGTCCAACGGCAAAACTGCATTCAGTCGATAGCGTAAATCCTCGGATTCGTATCGTTCTGGAAAATCGGCATGCGCGATCATCCCGAGCGCGTGAACACCCGTATCTGTCCGGCTGGAACCGTTGACGGATACCTTCCTGTCGAATATCGACGAAATAGCGGCTTCAATCTCGCCCTGAACCGTGCGGAACTCCGGCTGAATCTGCCAGCCGAAAAAATTCGTTCCATCGAAAGATATTTTCATTTTCCAGATCATACCGAAAAAATAGCCCGAAGACGGTATTAAGTCAAGAATGGAATATTGAAAAGAGTTTCAATATCTTTATTGACTTTTTCCTGATGGATATTATTATTAAATATGGTAATTTGGATAATTATATTTACGTAATAAGGAGCTTTAATGTTTAGACTGAATAGAGTTTTCGTTATAATCCTCCTACTTCTCGCTGTCGGTGTGTCTTTCGCTTTCACAAATCTCGGCACCGATTTCTACCTGTGTTACCCCGCAAATGCTGCCAGAGAACCCGGCGGCGACCCGCTTGCCGCCTATAACGGAATGATAATCCTAACATCGACATATGCGACAACCGGCACGGTGCGGAACTGGGATGGCAGCGTTACGTTACCGTTTGCGATTCCACCGAACGGCGTCACTACCGTCGTAATCGACACGTCGCATTGGATCAGCACGTCCGAGGTAGTTGTTAAAAAAGGATTGCGAATACAATCCGATGAGCCAGTCTCGGCTTATTTCCTCGCCTATGAAACTCCCGGTTCGACTAACGACATGGCGCTTATCTACCCGGTCGTAAGTCTCGGTTCGGAATATATTACAATGTGCTGGCGCGATAACATCCCAACATGGCCTGCAGGCGCTTTCTTCGACCGAGGTCCGACAATGTTCTGCATTTTCGCGCCTTATGACGCGACGAATGTCCAGATAACACCGTCGGTCGATACCGAAGGCGCTCATGCGGCGGGCGTTCCGTTCAATGTAGTGCTTAATAGCTACGATTGTTATCAAGTTCTCGCTAACTCGCCCACAGTCCCGAACCTTTACGACCTGACGGGTTCAATCATCACTTCGGACAAACCGATCGGCGTTATCGCCGGTAATCAGATAGCTATCGTTCCCGACGGCATTACGGCTGCGGATTATCTTATCGAGCAGATGCCACCGGTAACAGTATGGGGAACAACGCATTACGCTTTCCCAATCCAGCAAAGGAATTACTGGGCAGAGGATGTCCTAAAAATCCTCGCTTCCGAGGATGCTACGACAGTCACTATCGAGGACGGTGGCGGAACGACGATTATCAGTTTAGATAGGGGAGAAGATTTTGAATGGAACGGCCAACCTTGCACCGAAGGTTCATGGCTATTTGACGGTTCATGCGACGGTCCAACACTGGATAGTCCGACGAGTATCACCGCCGACAAACCTATTCTCTGCGGTCAATACATAATGGGAACCTCGATCTGTAGCCGAACCGATATTCTCGGTTTCTTGACCGATCCTCTCGGCGACCCGGCATACATGCTTATTCCAGCAGTCGAGCAGTATTCAAAACGCTATATTTTCCTCACTCCAAGCGGATACAACAACGATTACCTGAATGTCGCGATTCTCAGCGGCCATGAGGGCAGTATTACGCTCGATGGCGGTCCGCCGGTTTATTCTTCGGCATGGTTCAATCTACCGAGCACTTCGTATCGCGGTGCGCGGATTTCTCTGGAACCGGGCGGCCATGTGCTCGAAGCAGACACGACAATGCTTATCCAGATGTATGGTTACGACGAAAACTGGGCGTCCTACGCTGCTGTTGCGGGGCAAAACCTAAATCCGATTAACGCCGAATACGGTATCGTTAAATACTGTCTCGAAACTCCCACATACAGCGGCACCCAAACGACATGGCGCATCGTGCTCAACCATAACGGTGGCGATCCCGCCACGGGCGTGCATATCGTAGATACACTACCCCCGGGATTCCACCTTTCCACATTACCACCTACAATCGACCTTTTCGGATCAGTAGTTAGAACCTCGGTCGTAGATCCCGCCCCGGGCGCGGATGAACTCGATTGGGGGGAATTCGACACATGGATTGGCGATTCCATTGTTATTACATTCGTTGCTAACATAGATTTCGGCGTTGTCGGTATATTCGATAATGCCGTGGGTTGTATCGATGATTCCGGCAACGGCATTACGAACGGCGGCGGCCTTGTTGGACATCAGGACGACGTTCAAGTTCTCATGCCAGCCGAGCCGGCGGCGCAAGCGGGACGAGATACTATTATTTGCGATGGAATGAGCGTGACACTCGGCGGCTATCCCGCCGCAAGTGGCGGAGTCCCACCATTAACTATATCGTGGACTAGCACTCCTCCCGGATTCATCAGCGATCTAGAAAATCCGGTTGTATTTCCTACCGGGCCGACGACTTATCAACTCGTCGTGACCGATAGCCTTGCTCAGGCGGATACCGACTGGGTATTTATCGACATCGCACCGGAACCGTTCGCGGATATTATTATGCCCGATCCATGCGGCCTCGTGACATCGTGCGAGTATCAGGAATTCCAGTGGATTATCGTCGATACGACCGTCGGCGTTCTCGTGGAATCGACCGTCGTTAATGTCGAGGGAACAACCTATTATCCGGGCGGTGAGCTCACAGTTATAACTTCGGGCGACACAGCTTATGTCACATTCACACCAACATCGCCGTGGACTCACGGCGAAACCGTTGTCGGCGAACTCGTGCAGGGGATGAATTACGCATTCTGCTGGACGAACGTCGAACCGTGCAGTTTCATAGTCGATCTCGAACCGCCGATAGTAACCGATACTATCCCGGTTAACGGCGATACCCTCTACGAGGCGTCGCCCGGCATTTCACTCGTAATCGAGGATGTTCCTGCGGGTGTCGATCCCGGCAGTTTTAGCTATATCACAGTTACCGTCGATGGTTTACCGGTTGGCGGATGGAGCTATTCGTGGGTCGATCCGACTCTTACAATAACAGGCCTGACCTTCGCTAACGGCGATACGGTGCGCATTTGCCTCGATAGCCTATATGACGCGCCGGATTACGACTATTGCCCGCCAAACGACACAACCTTCTGCTGGGAATTCTATATTTTCATGTCCGAACCGGAGGGCTGGCTGACGGAACCGCTCGATTTGAATTTCGACGGCGTAGCAGCATCGGCATGCACATGCCAGCCGCTTATCTTCTATCTCCACGACGACCTCGGAATCGATCTATCGACTATCGAACTGACAGTGGATACTACGCCGATATTGATTTCCGACTCACGTCTCGCGCTCGTTGGAGATACCCTGACGTTCCAGCCGATAATGCCATGCTGGGGCGAGGGCACGCACTACTACAGCCTTATCGCATCGAATATTATCGGCGCGCCCCTTCCCGCGCCAATCGCAGGGGATTTCCTCGTCGATCTCTCGCCGCCATATTTTACGTCGATAGTTCCCCCACCCGGAAGCTATGTGGGCGCATCGCCGACCATCTCCATCGATGTTCACGACGATGGAATCGGATTAGTAGAAAGCGATGTGTATATCACAATCGACGGTGTTTCTTATCTCCCGGGAACTCCCGGAATCACATGGGACGGAACGACGTTCACCGCCGACCTCGCCGCTCTCGGTTTGTCATATTCCGATGCCGACACAATAGAGTTCTGCCTTATGGGCGCGCATGACGATCCCGATTATTGCGATCCGAACGCCGCCGATACTTGCTGGCAGCTTATAGTTAACCTTGCGGCACCGATTGCGACTGTTATTACTCCGTTCTCCGGGACGATTAGCGCATGCGCTTATCAGGGTGTTATCTGGTTCGTCGAGGCGTCGAACGGCATCGATCCGGCGACCGGCTCTGTATTCGATGGAACATTGGTTTTCGATATGACAGATACTGAGATGAGCTACACACCCGCCACAATAACGTCGGGCTTCTACGAATTTACTCCAAGTGTTCCGTGGGGTGTTTACGATTGGCTAACTATCTGTCTATACGGCGTCGAGGACTCGATGGCGCACGTCATGCTCGATACCGTTTGCACGGATTTCCGTATGGACCTTGTCGCACCGGAACTCTATGGCCTTACGCCATTGCCGGGAACGGAAACCCCATCGACAGAGCCGTCTATTTACTTCTGTCTGCGCGATACCCTTGCCGAGGTTAACGGCGATTCGGTCGTTCTGACAGTTGACGGTGTGCCATATACCTTTGGCTCCGGTTGGATTACGGATGACACTTGCCTCACCTGGAACGCTACCGATTGGGGCGTCTCGTTCGCCGAAGGCGAGACTATCACATTCTGTATCGATGCCGCCGACCATCCCGACACCTGCCAGGCCAACCATCTCGACACCTGCTGGATTCTGATAATGCCGCCACCGCACGTCTATGCACACGCTGGCGTGGATGTAACTTTATGTCCGGGCGACTCCGTCCAGATAGGATGCTTACCGAGCGCATACGGCGGCGTTCCGCCATACACCTATGAGTGGTCGAGTATTCCGGCGGGATTCACTAGCGGTGTCTCTAACCCATGGGTCAGTCCGATGACAACCACGACATATATCCTACACGTCACCGACGACGCCTTTGTGCCGACCGATGATTACGACACAATAACCATAACAGTCGATTTCATCCCGGTAGGGCCGCCGACATTACTTTCACCCGCCGGAGGTTCACTGTTGCCGCCTTCACCATCGACGATCAATCTTATTTGGGGCATGCCTGCGGGCACCGGTGATATCGTTTACGATGTTCTCGTCGATGGTGCGGTCGTTGCGCCCGAAATCACCGATACGACATATGGCGTCGATTTCCCATGCGGCGAGAGTCACACATGGGCGGTAATAGCGAAGAACGTTTGCGTCAGCGAATATTTCTATTGCGAGGTCGATACGCTCGGCGACTCGTTCTATATCTATTATGGCGAGCCGGACACACACTCTGCAGTCTGTTCCGACTCTGGAAGGATATTCAATACATATCCCTGCGGCGGACCTGTCCCAAGCGTTATCCGCCCGTTCGACGGCGCATATACCGCGTGCGACCCGGAAAGCATCATCATCCATATCGATGACACTGCGGGAATCGTCGAGGGCACGATAGAATTGCAGGTAAACACGGCGTCATACACAACCGGGCACGCATTCCTGACATGGTATGCGCCGAATACGCTCATCTTTTCCCCGGGCGCTGGTTTCTGGAGCGACGGCGAGTTAGTTACAGTAACACTGCTTCGCGCTGAAAACCCATATGGCGTCGATATCGCATCGCCCTTTGTATTCTCGTTCACCGTCGATTACTCTCCTCCGATATTCAGCGGCTTTGATCCCCCAACCGGTGGTTACGGCCCCGGATTTATAACGGTTGCCGGATTCGATGTCGCGGACGCCCTGAGTGGTGTCGATCCGGCATCTGTCTGCATAACCGTCGAAGGCCCGACCTATCTCGATACATACTGCGTTGGCGCGCCTTGTGTGACCTGGGATGGTGTAGCAGAGCATTTCGAACTCGATCTGACATGCGCCGGATTAGATTTCGAGCGTGGCGACACAATAATCTTCTGTGCAATTGCGGGTGACTCGCCGGATTACTGCGATGCTAATGTCGATACGACGTGCTGGTTCATTCACATCATCGATTGCGATATGATAGTCACAATCGACATGCCGGACACAGTTCTATGCGGTGTCGATTCCGCAACGATTGTAATACCGACTACTGTTAGCGACGGAACCCCGCCATATAGTTTTGCATGGGAACCATCCGCGCTTTTCACCGACCCATCGGTCGAAGATCCGACTGCATTTATCGTCGGACCCGGCGCTATGTATTTTTCCGTGTCCGTCACCGACTCGACCGGTTGCGTTATTCGCGATAGCGTATTTGTCGGTATGAGTAATCCTGTCGCCAACGCGGGCAGCGACCTCGTCGTTTGTCCCGATGGCAGCGGATTTGTCGGCTGCGACCCGCTTATCACGGGATCGGTCGTTCCTCCGGTAGATACGAGTTGGTATTTTATAGCGGGTGCTCTTGCACATACGGGTTGGCCGTTCGAGGTTACTCCATCCGCGACGGAAACTTATATTCTCGTCATAACTGACAGCTTAGGCTGCAGCGATGAAGACACAGTTACTGTATTCTACGATCACGAGGCCCCCGGCCCGTTCGCGTGGCACTCGCCCGAACCGGACGACACAGTCGATGTCGGCGATGTCGAGCTTTGCTGGGAGATGCCGTCCGGCACGACACCGATCTACTTCGATGTCATCGTGGATGGCGCGGTCGTAATGACGGAAATCACGGACACATGCTTCACCGTTGGCCCGTTCCCCTGCGGCGAGACGCACTGGTGGTACATCGAGGCATATAATTATTGCTATCCGATTGGTTGCGATGGCTATCCCGATTCATTCGGTGTCGTTGTCGTGGGCGACAGCTTCGCGGGTGGCTTCGATCCGCCGTTCCACATGGAGCCTTGCTCGACCGGCGTGCCGATATTGATTACGCCATACGACGGCGCCTGCCTCTCATGTGAGGATCAGCAGATTGTGATTCGAATCGAACAGCCGGACAGCGGCCTTGCAATCAACGCGGGTTCGATTATCCTCGATGTCGAGGGCATGGACTACACTGTCGATGGAATAACCTTGATCTGGGCCGATCCCGATCTAACCTTTATTCCGCCCGCGTTCTGGACGGATGGCCAGGAGGTCGATTTCTGCCTTACACAGGCTTTCGATGAGGACTCGAACACGGTGAACGACCTACCGTTCTGCAATAACTTCTATGTCGATCTCTCGCCGCCGGTGCCGACAGTGGTCTCGCCGCCGTTGGTCGATCAGACCTCGTCGCCATCGACATTCGAGTTCGAGATAACCGACGCCGGTTGCGGAGGAGCCGATGGAGCGAGCATAATCGCTATGGTCGGCACCGCGCCGGGGCCGTTCACGCCATACACGGTCGATGGCACGATTCTTACATGGATCGATCCCACGCTGACTTTCGACGCAACCGCGGCGGGTTTAAGCTGGTTGCCCGGCGATTCTATCGTATTCGTAATCGTCGCTGCTGACGGCGTGGATACGATGTTCTGCTCGCCGAATATCGACTCGACGCACTTCGCGTGGTTCGTCCGCGATCCAAACGCCCCCGTGCCGACGATTATTCGCCCGGAAGGCGGCGACTATACCGCCTGCGATCCGGACAGCATAGTTCTCGAAATCCTCGATCCCGACGGCGTTGTCGAAACGACAATCGAGCTTGTCGTCAACAGCAATACATACAACACGAGCGACGGCGAACTCGAATGGGACGATCCATATCTGATTTTCCGGCCCTCACCCGCGTGGACGGATGCCACAATCGTCACGGCGAGCCTAACTCACGTCGAGGATATTTACGGCAACGATATTTCCGCGAGCGTCGATTGGTCGTTTACAGTCGATTTATCCGCGCCCGTCGCGGATATGACGCTACCCATCGACAACGGCATGACCAGCGACCGCGAACAGGATATCAGTATCGACATAGACGAAATCCTCTCCGGCGTGGACGAGACATTGCTGGAACTGACAGTCAACGGCATAGTCTATACATACTCGGACTTCACATGGACGCCCGACGGCTCCGGCGGCGGGATTATCGTGTTCCGCCCGGAGGAGAACGCCGTCGCATTTGTCTCCGGCGATACTATCGATGTCCATCTCGACGTATATGATTCGCCCGACTGGTGCGAGCCGAATTTCGCCGAATTCGACTGGCTGTTCTACCTCGAACCGGAGGTCACCTGCGCGGTTCTACCGAATCCATTCACCCCCGACGGCAACGACATTAACGATGTCGCGATGTTCACATATCCGAGAATGATGAGCGACGAGGCGACCATTGTCGTGTATGACATTAAGAACAGAGAGATATGGCGCAGCGACGCGCCAGTGCAAACCCGTTTCGACGAGGCCGTGGGCCGCCTCTGGAACGGCAGAGACTCGGAAGGCCAGCGTGTGGAGCCGGGCCTGTATCTATACATTGTCATGATGGGCGGCGAGGTCATCTGCAACGGCACGATAGTGCTATTACGATAGTTGTTGTTTATCGCAAATCCGCCGCTGGCACGCCTCTCGCTACGTGCGATTTGGAAAAGGTTACAGAATTTCGCACGCGAGAGTCGCGCCAGCGGCGTTATCATTGGCAAAATCGCAAAGCGATCCGCGAGGGCGCATATTTATTTGTATCCACATTGCAAACAGCTTGAATTGATAAAAAGGGCACATGAATTATGGCAAATAAGACTCTCGAAAACAAATTAGAAGGATTACTAACGCAGGCACATAAATGCGGCACCAATTTTCCCGAGAAGGCTATTTCCTGCGGCGAGGAAGCGCTTGGATTAGCTCAGGAACTTAGGGATAAAAAAAATGAAGCGGCGGCTTTGAGATTCATTGGTATAGGGCATTATGGCTTGAGTGACTACGAATCCGCAATCGAATCCTTCGAGAAAAGCCTGAGAATAATCGAGAAAATCGGCGACACAAATGAGTTGGCAAAGACATTAAACGGCCTTGGTATTAACTACTTTCGGTCATGCAATAACGAAAAGGCGTTGGAATGCTATTTTCGGTCGTTGAAGATCGCGGAAGAATCCGGTAACAAAAAAATGGCAGCCGGGGCTTTGAATAATATCGGCAATATCTATATGCGGTTACGCAACTTCGAAAAATCGGTCGAGTTCTATCAAAATGCGGAAACAATAGCCCTGGAAATTGGGGATAAGATTACGATTAGCAGCTCGTTAGGCAATATGGGCATCGCTTTTAAATCTCTGAATAAACTCGGCGAAGCATTAGAGTGCTTTGACAAAGTATTGAAAATAAAAGAGGAACTGGGCGATAAAGCCGGAATAGCGACAGTTTTGCAGAATATCGGGGATATATATTCTAACCGCCATGATCCCGCTAAAGCGCTCGAATTTTATACTAGAGCGTTGGATTTGGTGACGGAGATTGGTTTCAGGACAGAGATCGCGGTTCTTCTGCTCGATATCGGTACTATCCATGCGGAGCTTCGGGATTATGATAAAGCGATAGGATTTTTCGAAAAAGCGCTTGTCGTCGCGGAGGAAATCAAAGATAAATACCTTTGTAGGGATATTTTCGAGAACCTTAGCAAAGCGTATCGAGCTAAAGAAGATTATAAAACCGCGCTCGAATACCACGAACTATTTGTCAACGCTGCTGTCGAGATATCGCACGAGGAAAACAGTAAGAAAATTGCGGAACTACGGACCAAATATGATACCGAGGTATATCGACTAAAAACGGTCGAACTTGGAAATCTTGTCGACGAACGAACGGTTAAGCTCGAGCAAATATTGGATGGAATAGTCCTGACAATGGGAACTTTGGTCGAAACAAGAGATTCCTATACCGCCGGCCATCAGCTTCGAGTATCGAAACTATCCGTGGCTATCGCAGAGCAACTCGGCTTGGATAAAGACCGTATTGACGGAATCAGAACCGCTTCCATGCTTCACGATATTGGCAAAACATACATTCCGGAAGGCATTCTGGCGAAACCGAGCAAATTATCCGAGATCGAGTTTATGCTTATTAAAGAACACGCTTTGAAAGGATACGAAATCCTAAGAACTATCGATTTTCCGTGGCCAATCGCGGATATCGTGCTGCAACACCACGAGAGAATAGACGGTTCCGGTTACCCCAACGGGATTAATGGAGATGAAATCCTACAAGAGGCGAAAGTTATCGCCGTTGCCGACGTCGTCGAGGCGATGGCTTCTCACAGGCCCTATAGGCCATCTCTCGGTATCGATCAGGCACTCGATGAAATCCGGAAGAATAAGGGAATATCTTACGATTCGGATGTCGTAGAAGCTTGTATAGCAGTCTTTGAAGGCGGATTCGAGTTTTAGTTTTTATTAAACGCCGCGTCGGGCTTTGCCCTTCCCAGACGGTCGTAAGCGTCCGCAATGACGAACGATAGGGGCGTATTGGCGACAACATCAATCTTCTCCCGCCCTCCTCGACCTATTTCTTGCAATTACTATTAGCATTATCCTTTTTTATATTCACTATTTCTTTTATGATACTTTCAGATTCTATTATTA
>Ga0272444_10000366_pt1:2500-49711 | contig 49711 bp, 48 predicted proteins | sample SSMForm13_FD_201033 | JGI IMG/M metagenome (GOLD analysis project Ga0272444, IMG submission 201033) | Marine sediment archaeal communities from Little Sippewissett salt marsh, Falmouth, MA, United States - SSM-Form-13 | ecosystem: Environmental > Aquatic > Marine > Wetlands >... | reverse complement strand
GCCGCTTGATATTCCCGGCAAAATCCGCAATGGTCCCGGTATGCCAGAACCTGACGGAAATACGAGCCGAGTTCGGGGCAAGGCCGAGCACATAAAATCTCGTATCTGAACCCATGTTTGCATGACCAGCATAGATTCCTTCATACAGTGTTCTAACTGCTTTCGCATCCGCATCAGGATCATCTTTCGGATAGCCGAACAACGCAGGAAAAACCTCCTCAAATACATCCTGCTTTTGTGCCCAGAAAATCGTCGTCGCGTCGCCGACCTGAACCTTGTTTTTTGAATTCCTACCCAACAGAATATTCATTGCAGTGGTATACGCAAACTCCGCTGATTTACTGATCGGCGCATTGAAAGCCTGCTCTTTTCCATACGAGTCATAGCCGGAACTCTTTTGGAACGACACAAATTTCTTTGAATCCCTGTTGATCGGCGTATCACTGTGAGTTCTTGCTATTGCCGCAGTTTCTCCTGTCACAAGACATAAACCGACAACACCATCAATATGCGTACCAATTTGAGTTTTGACATGCTTTTGCGCGGCATCTCGACAGGGAACAAGATCAACCTCTCCATCAAGCCGAAAGCTCATATTGCAGCCAACGATTTTAGCACACTCCTCCCAGTTGTCAGCTGTCTTAACCTTTTCATATTCACCATTTTCATAAAAACAAATGACGGCCAAAACACCATCATCCGCTTTAACATCTGGAGGCAATGCTTGAAGCTGTTCTATAAAGGTTGATAATTGCTTCTGTGCCATGACCTGATCTTTATCGCTTTCACTTCTCGCATGACCAAGCAAATAACCGTAATGATCCCAGAGCAGAAAGCTGGTCATCCATGAATTTGAACCTGGACGCCCAACAGACTTCGGCACCAGGAATTGCTTCGCCTTTCGAGTTCTACCTTTCCCTTCCCTCGTATCCTCAAGGGACACAAAATTGCCATCACTATCAATGACGATCACAAACGGAATTTCTTTCCATTCAAAACCTTCCGGCGCAATCAGGCTCTCCGGATCGGCAGCTTTGCGCTGGTAATAATCGTAGAGTGCTTGCAGAATCATTTCCTCACCTCCTCGCTGTCCCATGTCGGAACGTTGATTACCCCATTTTCCATATTGGCCCTGAAAAATGCCGGGGGAGGCTCTTTCAAGTTCTTTTCAAAGTCGAGATCGTAGAGCATAAAGCCCAGATCACGCGTTTCGTTGATCGGTTCTGGTTCATTTGCCAGATCCTCGATCAGTCTGAACTCGCAACTGAACTCACGACAGCCGAGATATGGCTGGTTGAAACATTGGCCTTTCCGTGCCCGACGCTTGAAGATGCCGTAGTACTTGCCCGGATTCTCATCCTTGTGAAGCTCTATCATTTCCCAGTTATCCTGTAATGCTTCGGGGACCTGCCGGTTAACTTTAGGACGCTGCGCAGGCGGGATAAACTCGAGTTCGGCATGAAGCCGGTAAGCCACATCTCGCAGGAACAAGCCCGCTCGTTGCTGGCGGGCATCCTCGATAAAAATCCCTTGGCTTCGCTCGCTTGTGGTCTGACCGACTTCGTTTCTTCGCACCGACATCCACTTGATCGGCTTCAGAACTTCGATCTTGCACATCCGCCAACGAATCGCCGGTTTCCAGAAAATCGCCTCAAAAATTCCCCGTGCCGCCGAAGGGGTAATAACGTCGTAGCTGACTCGCTCGACCTTCATTTCAGGCCGGGTGAAGCAAGCGTAATCACCCTTGACTTCAAGGCAGAATGTTTTATTCCAATGCTCCATCGGTTGTATTCTCCTTGTTGATCTTAGTAGATAAAATTTAGTGTAGCGTCAATATTCAGACCGAACACTGGATGATACAGACTATCCTGAGTCTGCACCCAAACGCCATTGATCTCTTCGATCAGACCGTTTTCTCTCAGATGCTTCAGATCGGGATCATAGACATTCACCGAATAGCGCTGAAGTTTTCTCATCAGCACTCTGCTCGGGCCGCCAAAACGCAGTTGATCGATCAAAGCATCAATGTTTGCTTTCCCTTCTCGATACCTGACAATAACGCCGTGCTGCAACGCATCATCGATAAGCCTGAACCGCCTGGCGGCCGTACGGAATTGTATGTGGTACTTGAGCGCATCGTTCCCAGCCAGCAAGTCCATGATCTCTTTCGTATCGAATCCGTTGAGACCGCTGAAATATCGGATGAAATACCTGCGGAACGCTTCCGGCATGAGAGATAATGCAAGCTCAGGCTGAGTACGGAATAGCTCCTGGGCAGCGTCTTCAGCTTTGAGCAATCGGCCTGAAGGCGAAGGTTTTGGTGGGTTGAATACAAATACATCGCCACGCTCAACATTGCCTTCCCGGTTGCAACGCCCCGCCGCCTGCGCAATGTTGTCCAGGCCGCTGAACGATCGATACACCGTCGGGAAGTCGATGTCAACGCCAGCTTCGAGCAACTGGGTACTCACAACCCGAACAGGATCACCCTCTTTGAGCTTCGACTTTACTTCGGCAATCACGTTGCTGCGATGCTCCGGGCACATCAGTGCGGAAAGATGCACCGTGCCGTCAGGCATAAGCGCATGAAGTTCACGACAATCCTTCCGGGTATTGACGACACACAACACCTGTTCGTGTTCCCGAAGCCGCTCAGCGATATCCGTCCACTCGTGCCGCTTATCGACTTCGCCAAGTATCTGAACCCGAACCCGCTGAAAGATGCCGAACAGTGCTTCAGGATCTGGTATCAATTCGTGTACAGTATTTTCAGCAAAACCATGCAGAATATCTTTTCCTGTCCCGACTTTTCCTGTCAAAACCGGCTGCGTAGCCGTGCAGAGCACGACCGATGTCCTGAAATGAGCACTCAGCGTTTTGATGACCGAAACAATCGGCTGCAGGTAATCCGTCGGCAGCATCTGGGCTTCGTCGAGCACAACAACCGAATTGACGATGTTATGCAGCTTCCGGCATGCCGAGCTTTTGGCTGCAAAAAGCGACTCGAACAGCTGCACGTTGGTCGTCACGATGATCGGAGCCTCCCAATTCTCCGAAGCCAACCGGGACGCGGCAGTTTCCCTTGCCGGATCGAGATTGCTGTGATGTTCTAGCACGGCATCATCGCCAAAAACCTCTCGATACACCGCCGTAGTTTGCTCAATGATGCTGGTGTAGGGAATCGCCACGATAATCCGCTTTTTGCTATGCTTCAGGGCATGTTCGAGCGCAAATGCCATCGACGCAAGGGTCTTGCCGCCGCCGGTGGGCACGGTCAGAGAAAACAGTCCCGGCTCCAGCGAATGCCCTTTTTGGCGGCACTCCTGGAGAATCTCTTTTCTCGCCCGGTTAACCGACGTATCCAAAGCACCGTTCTCTTTAGCGGCCATATACTGGTCGAAACGCTCTTTCAATGTGATCAGGTCAACTTCGTTCGGACGAAGATCAGTCTTCTCCGGATTCATGAACTGCTCAGTATCGAGAAAATCCGCATCCACCAGACAGGAATAAAGCATACGAATCCAGAGATGCACCAGTTCCTGACCGCCAGACTTGCTTTGACATGGTAATGAGGAGGGAAGCCCAATATTCAGAATGTTTTCAGGTGGATTTCCCTTCAGGGCATTGTGCAAATGTTCCGGATTGCTCAGACGCTCGGAAAGTGGATTGCCCTTCGTTCCAGCTTCCTTGAACCAATCAGGCAGCCCGGTATGGTGCCCAGCAATGAGATAACCAAGAATCCTACCTATACCTTTGTTTTTGTCAACAGCCAGCATCGCTCCGGCAGTAGAGTGATCAATTTTCCCCATCGGAATTCTCCTGGTAATCACCGTTACTTTTGCGTAGGTACTCTTGCCATTTCGGGTTGTATTTTCCGAGATCATGCCATAATCCAGCAACTCTTGCCCAGTCGGCATTACCAAACTCATCCGCGAATGTCGAGGCTTTTTCAGCTACTCCTTGTAAATGTTCCCGGAGCGTATGGCTTTCAGAGACTCCTTTTTCGTTGATTTTTAGATGAGCGATTGCTGTAGTGTGAATGCGTGACATGTCATCATATTTTAGTGCGTTATCTCAGGCGATCCGAGGTGTTTAGGGATTTATGGCTTAATCAACAGCATACTCTATTGTGTGGGACATTCGTTGACCTACCAGTGTGTATCAGTAGCAAGGCTTGATAATTGATGGAGTTTGAGTTAGGGGTGCCTTATTAGAATAATAGCGTATTATTATGGTGTATTCAAGAGTGGTGGGGAGAAAAATGTATGGCTTTCAATACATTACAACTACAGGCATTAAGGCCAGGCAAACATGATCATTCTGGAGGTGGGGGATGCCGAGATTTACGCGGAACTATACGAAGAAAATCGGGCTGCCGGCTGGGGCGCTGATTCACCTAGGGGAGCAGAAGGTTGAGGAGCCGGAGCTTTCGGTTATCAGCTATAACGAGGCGGAGGTACGGCATGCTATGCCGAAGAGCCTTGGTGAAGTCGAGCAGTATCGAAAGCCGGAGATGGTGGTGTGGCTCAATATTGACGGTCTGCATGATGTGGCACTGGTAGAGGCGGCAGGGCAGATGTTCGGTATCCATCCGCTGGTGCTTGAGGATATCCTGCATGTGGGGCAGCGTCCTAAGATCGACGAGTTCGAGAAGTTCCTGTTCATTGTGCTGCGCATGCTCTCCTACGATGATGCACGAGAACGGGTAGTGGAAGAGCAGGTGAGCCTGGTGCTGGGCGAAGGGTTTGTTCTTTCGTTCCAGGAAAAGCCGGGAGATGTGTTCGCTGCGGTACGGGAACGGATTTTGAAGGGGCAGACGAGGATCCGGCGGCAGAAGGCTGATTACCTTGCCTATGCGCTGATGGATGCGGTAATCGACAACTATTTCCATGTACTGGACAGGATAGAGCAGAAGATGGAACGGCTTGACGAGGAGCTGTTCAGCGATTCATCGATGGAGACGTTTCAGCGGATAGGGGCGATGAAGAAAGAGCTGATCCTGCTTCGCAAGTCGACATGGCCTTTGCGGGAGATCGTGGGGTCTATTACCAAAAGCGAGTTTGACGTGATCGATGACAAGACCCTGGTCTATTTCCGTGACGTACATGACCATATCATCCACGCCATAGATATTCTCGAGACCTTTCGCGATATGGCTTCCAGCATGCATGATACCTACATGAATTATGTCAATAATCGCATGAACGAGATCATGAAGGTGTTGACGGTGATAGCAACGATATTTATTCCGCTTACCTTTATTGCCGGGATATACGGGATGAATTTTCAGTACATGCCGGAACTTTCCTGGAGGTGGGGATATTTTGGTGTATTAAGTATGATGGTTGTGCTTTTTGCAGCTATGTTAGTCTATTTCAGGAGAAAAAAGTGGTTTTAACCAATGATGGGCCCTGGGGGGAGAAAGCGTTCCTGGAGAACGAGGTGGAACAGGTAACAGTTGGTGATCTTCGTCTTTATTTTCGCAAGGCCGGAGGGGAAGTGCTTGTGGCATCGTGTTACCGGAATCCGGCAGACAATGCCTTTCCTCCCAGGCCTGAGGATGATGCCAAGTGGTCGCGATGGGTGCGCAGAGGGGAGAATTCGCTGGTGACCATACAGCCGGCTTTTCCTGATCGCTCGTTGGTGGTGAAACCTGATATGCCGTTTCGGCTTGTTAAGGGAGCCCAGACAAAAATCTATGTGAGCGTTCCTGTTTGGGTGGTGGTTTCTGTTGATGGTGCCCGGGGAGAGCGTTTGCTTGCTGTTCCCACTGAAGTGCTTTCCAATACTTGGTTCGGTACTCTCAAAGAGGGTGAGCTTTGTTACTGGCATTCGTCAGGGTTCCGCAGAGAGGTGACACCGGGGAGTTACCGTGAAGACAGAATCATCTGTCCGTTGAGGATCTACAACCAGTCAGCAGCTGATTTTCCGGTAGAGAAGATTTGCCTCAGGTTGGAGAATTACTCACTGTACCATGACGGTCACCAGCTCTGGTCTGACGAGATAAGGATAAGTTACAAGGGGCCTGAAAGTATAAGCCAGGTTAAGGTTGTTGGCAAGGCTCCCGATGAGGCTCCCGAGGCAAGGTTGCTTGCTTCGCCTCTGAAAGAGATGAAGAAAAGCTTTACAGCCAAGACCTTCTCTTCGATCAGGGAGTTTTCAGGTTTGGGGATAACGGGTCAGTAATGTTGTGTCATCATAGGTGAATTATATTATGGAAGAACTAGGTTCGTTGCTGCATTTCGATACCCTTTTTCGCCAGGAGATGCTCTTGTCGCTTGCGCGAGTGGGGATTTTGCTGCTTGTTGCATTGCCGCTGTTGTCGGTATCGACGAAATGGATACGGTCATACGGCAGTAAGAAGCTCTCTCCACAGCAGGGTATGGTGCTGAGCAAGATGATCTATTATGGCGGGATGGTAGTTATCGTGTTTGCCGTACTCGGGGAGTTCGGGTTCAAGCTGAGCCATCTGCTGGGTGCTGCGGGTATTATCGGTATCGGTGTTGGGTTCGCTTCGCAGACCAGCGCGTCGAATATTATCAGCGGATTTTTCCTTATGGCCGAAAAACCGTTCGAGGTCGACGATATCATAACCGTCCAGGGAACGACTGGGGTCGTGCTTTCCATCGATATGCTCTCGGTTAAACTGAGGACGTTCGATAATAAGTATATCCGTATTCCGAACGAAACCCTGATCAAGAGCGAGATGACCAATATCACCCGTTTTCCGGTCAGGAGGGTTGATGTTCCTGTCGGTGTGGCCTACAAGGAGGATATAGGCAGGGTGAGGAAGATATTGCTCGATGTGGCGCAGAAGAATCCGCTCTGCCTGATCGATCCCCAGCCCCTAGTCATATTCAATGGTTTCGGCAGTTCATCACTGGATATGACATTGCTTGCATGGGCGGCAAAAGCGGACTGGCTCAACCTGAAGAACTCTATATATGAGGAAATCAAGGTCCGGTTCGATGAGGAAGGCATCGAGATTCCTTTCCCGCATGTCTCGCTTTATGCTGGTTCTGTAACAGATCCTATGCCGGTGCGCATGGTTGACAAGGGGTAGCCGGAAGGCCTACCCCTTTTTTTTCTTCAGACCAGAAAAGAAGGTCAGGCCTGCGATAACGCTGCCGATGCCGATGCCGTAGTAGAGGATGCCCTCTTCTCCCTGCCACTTGATGACGTGCCCGAGGAACACGACTCCCATGACAACCACGATAACGCCGAGAAGCTTGTCTTTAAGGTCATCGAGAGTGTGGATGCTGAGCCAGTCTGGCAGGGCAATGTTGTCATCAATGAAGAGCTCGTAGAGGCCAAGCGCAATAATGTACATGACGGTACCTAGCAGGTAGATATCTGCGATTTCAATGAAACTGAGCATAAGGGATTTTCCCCCTTTGGCTGAAATGTAGCCGGCCTGCAGGATATCGGATATCTGCTGGAACGTCAGCAGGCCACCGTAGATAAAGAGGGTGATTGCAGCTGCAAGGGCGCCTGTGACGCCGACGATTACCAGGTATCGACTGGCTTTGAGGATGGTTTTCATAACGCAAGGGTAGAGGTTGTCTGATTAGTGCAGAATTGACTTGATCATGGCATTGACATCTGCTTCGGTCTGCTGTTCTTCGCGAAGCAGCGCATTGAGTTGTCGGGTCAGTTCTTCTTCGTGTGCTATTGCAGATGCCGAACCAAGCTGCCTGGCTATAGCCTGTTTTTTCTGTCGGAAACTGTCGAGGATCAGGTGGCGAAAAGAGTCGAGAAATGCCGTAAGGCATCGTTTGGCTTTCTGTTGGCGTTCATCATGTGCTTCCTGCCAGTGAGTGCTGAGGGGTGGGTCTATCAGAAGACCAGATGCAAGATTTCTTGCTTCCGGTGAGTCCATGGCGCCAATTTCGTCGGTGATGTCGAGCGTGAACCCTTCTACAACGGCACCCTCTTCTCTGTATCGTTTGACCAGGTGATCAAGAATGGCCGAGGCGACAGGGTGCGGCAGGCGAAGCAGGTCGCGATGGGAGCTTGCGAAATCAAGCACCTCGTTGCCGTATTCAAGGCTTTCAAGCAGGGCCTTGAGGAATGTTTTTTCCAGTACCGTGATGTTTCCCGATGTTGCAGCGCGAGGTTGCTGCTGTTCGGGGGGCTGGTAGGTGGAGCCGGCTGATGGCGGTCGCTTGGTTCCCTGGAGTTCTTCCATGATTGATTTGAGAACAGGAGTGCTGATGGAGAGTTTTTGTTCCAGTTCCTGTAGGTAGAGTTCACGGCGAACGGTATCGGGAACGAGGGCGACAGTGCGCAGGATTTCCCGTATGGCTACGGCTTTTTTTTCAGGGCTTTCGAACTGCTTGTGCCTGTTGTAGTATTCGAGCTGGAAATCGATGAATGAGCGCCTGTTTTCTTTGATATACGCTTCGAAGTTTTCCCTCCCGTGCCGCTTGATGTAGCTATCAGGATCCTCAGTGGGGGGGAGCGTGGCTACTGAGGGTGTCAGGCCTGAACCAAGGAGGATGTTGATGCCGCCAAGCATTGATTTCAGTCCTGCCTCATCTCCGTCGTAGAGAAAGAGTACCTGTTTGCAATAGCGAAGGAGCATGGTTGCCTGTTGAGGCGTCAGGGCTGTGCCGCATGAGGCGATGGCTGTTTGTAAACCTGCCTGGTGGAGTGCAAGTACATCCATGTAGCCTTCGACAAGAATAGCTTCTTCTTGTTTGCGTATTGCATCTTTTGCCGCATGCAAACCGTAGAGGACTTTCGATTTTTCGAATAGCGGCGTTTCAGGAGAGTTGAGGTATTTCGGGGTATCTTTGTCGTTTTTCAGGGTTCGTCCACCGAACCCTACCACCTGGCCTCCTACCGAAAAGATCGGGAACATGATACGTTCCCGGAAATAGTCGTACCTGCTCCCTTTTCTTTCGTTGTGATAGAGCAGTCCTGTCCGGAGAAGCTGCTCGGGGGTGATGGAGGCTGCTGTGGCTTGCTTGAGTAGAAAGTCCCAGCTGTTGGGGGCGTAGCCGAGACCGAACGAGGTGATGGTTTTCCTCGAAAGGCCACGCTTGTTGGTCAGGTAGTCGAGAGCGTGCTGCGCCTGTTCTCCATGGAGCATACGGTTGTAGAGCCGTCCTGCCCACTTGAGGGTTTCATAGTCGCTCTGTTCTTCTTGTGTTGGCTTCCTGCCGCCGGTCCTGTAGCTGCTGATGTCAATTCCGGCTCGTTTTGCCAGGAGTTCTACTGCTTCGGGAAAGGAGATTTTTTCCATCTCCATGAGGAACGTGAAGACGTTTCCCCCTTTGCCGGACGAGAAGCATTTGAATATCTGCTTGTCAGGGGAGACAACGAATGACGGGGTCTTTTCTGCCGTAAAGGGTGAGAGTGCCTTGAAATTCCTGCCTGATGGGCGTAGTTGCACATAGTCTGCAATGACATCTGCGATATCAACGGACTGGCGGATTTCATCGATTTTTTTTTGTGGTATCATCTCTCAGGCATCTGTTCCTCATGGTGTTGAGCTCTCTGTCAGTCATATGATAGGAGAGAATCGCAAATTCACAAAAGCGCATGTGTTGAAGCCGGTTTTATTTGTAATTTTCTCGAAGATGTAATTACTTAAATTTACTGCAATACTTCTTTTTGTGAAGACATCCACTCATAGCCGCTAAAATAGTACCATTATGAAGCAGGGGCTTTTTACCGCAATCCTTATTGTTGTTACCTACCTAGTTTCCCTGGGTTTTTACATCTGGATGGGGACTACCCCGCCTGATTCCATGTTTCATGCTGTCTACCAGGGTGGACCTGTGGTTTCTGTGCTTATGGCGCTGATACTGATGGTGATTGCATATATCGTCGAGCGGATAATCGCTCTCAACAAGGCTGCCGGAAAGGGGAGTATTCCTGAATTTGTCAAAAGCCTCAAGCAGGATGTCGACCAGGGGTTGATAGATAATGCGATAGCAAAATGCGATGATCACCAGAGTTCACTGGCGGCTGTACTTCGGGCTGTGTTTGATCGTTATAAGAGCCTGCAGCTGCACAACGTGACAGACCGGGCAAAAAAGGTGTCGGAGCTTGAAAAAGCTGTTGAAGAAGCCACGATCATGGAGATGCCTCTTCTTGAGAAAAACCTTGTTGCTATATCGACTATTGCCTCGATTTCAACTATGGTCGGCTTGCTGGGTACAACCATGGGTATGATCAGGGCCTTTACCGCCATGGCCAATAGCGGCGCTCCTGATGCAGTGCAGCTTTCACTTGGTATTTCCGAGGCACTGTTCAATACCGCACTCGGAATTCTTGGTGGTATTATGGGTATCGTGACGTACAATGTGTTTACCAACAAGGTCGATCGTTTTACTTACATGATCGATGAGGCGGCGTTTTACATTATACAGACACTCGGGTCCAGCAAATCCGAAGACTAAGAGGACGCTTTTCCCATGGCAAAGATCAAGTCCAGAAGGATCGGTTTCAGGATAGACATGACCCCGATGGTTGACGTGGCGTTCCTGCTGCTGACATTTTTCATGCTGACAACCAAGTTCAAACCGCCGGAAACCGTGCAGATCGACCTGCCTTCTTCGCATGCAGAGCAGAAGGTGCCTGAGTCAAGTGTGCTGACGGTAAGCATCAGTGATGACAACCAATATTTCATGGGTGTATCCTCACAGCAGACCAGAGAAGATATTTTTGATCGCCTCATTGCTCCAGTACTTGCCGAAGGAGGGATGACAGCGGGAGCTGTTGCCGATTCTCTGCAGCAGTTCAGGCTTACCGAGAGCTTTCCTGTAGAACGGGGATTGCTGGAGCAGTATATCATGATGGCGAGGATTTCGAACCAGAGGATCAGGCCTGTTGTGAGGGCTGATATGGATGCGGATTTCCAGGCGGTCGATCATGTGTTGAAGCTCTTCAAGGAGTCCAACATCCTGACATTCAACCTGGTAACCGTACTTGAAAAGGAGGGGCGCTGAGATGGGGCTGGTTGATGCACCTAACGACAGGAAGTCAGGCCGGAAAGGGCGCCGACGTAAGCGGATCGGGTTTCATCTCGATATGACCCCGATGGTAGACGTGGCGTTCCTTCTGTTGACCTTTTTCATGCTGACGACCACGTTCAGTAAGGCAAATACCATGGAGATCAATATCCCTCCCGAAAGTGGCGAGGTGAAGATCGCAGAAAACAATGTCATGACCCTCAGGGTTGTCGAAGAGGGGGAGGTGTACTGGGCAATAGGCGAACAGGCACCACAGCGTATACCGCTTTATGAAGAGGGCAGCGGACAAGAGGCGATGATGCTTTCCGAGGCTATGCGCCAGATGCTTCGGCAGCAGACAGGGGCCAACGAACGGCTAGTCATCGTTGTCAAGCTGAGCCCGAGAGCCAAGTACAAATATCTTGTTGACCTGATCGACGAGTTTAACCTGCTCGCTATAGACCGTTTCAGCCTCGATGATTTTACCGGGGAGGATGCCCGGGCGGTAGGGCTGTCGGGGGTAAATACCAATCACCAGGAGTTGTAACGCGTGTCGACCAAACTAGAAGATCTCCACGAGAAGCATGCTCGTCCTAAAGTAGGGCGATGGACGTTCAGGGAGGGGTTCCTCGATACCGAGCGTCTACGGCAGATTACCTACGGTAACCTTGTACTTCGCCAGCAGAGCCACCTCTATCTTGGTCATGGGGTTATTGTCGCTGTACTTTTTCTTTCGGTGTTCTGGCTTGTCAGTGCGAACTGGGGATCCTTGGGTGATCTGTTCGGATTTGACAGTGAAGAGCTTGATAATCCGACGTGCTACACCGTGATTTCTAACGTGACCCAGTTGCCCCCTCCACCTCCCATAGAACGTCCTGCTCCCCCGAAACCGGTACAGAAGGCTGCGCCTACACCAGCTGTTGAGAAGCCCTCTAATGTCGGTAAGGTCAAGAAGGTGAAAAAAGAGGAGGCTCCGCAAGAGCAGACCCTTGCTACCCAGAAAGAGATTCGCAAGGTCAATACAACAGCAGCTGGGGCCGGATCAGGGATTGATAACGGGCCGGTATTCGTGCCTTGCGAGATCATGCCAACCTTCATGCACCAGAAGAAGCCGCGGTATCCAGATATTGCCCGCAGGGCTGGAATCGAGGGGAAGGTGATTGTCAGCGTACTCATCTCTGAAGCCGGCAAGCCAATCAAGGCCGCCATTGTCAAGAGGATTCCATCCGACTGTACCGTGTTCGACCAGGCAGCTGTGGATGCCTTGATGAACTCCACCTATTCTCCAGGAATCCAGAATGGTTCACCTGTAAAAGTGTGGCTGACTGTCCCGATGCGTTTCAAGCTGGATTGAGGTTCAGCTTTTTTTCTCTTTATACAGTATGGCATAGGCTATCCAGCCATATGCTGCTACCAGGAGTGGTGGGGCGATATTGAGAGAGAAAAAACCATCAACGCTCCGCTCCAGGTACATACCGGTATACGATACCAGCAGGACCAGTACCCCTATGGCAAGAAAGATATAGTTCTTTCTGCCAAGGGGCATGGGTGCATCGGTACGACTAGACGGTTTATTTTTCATTCGTGAAGATTTCGTCGAGGCAATCAAGGCATTGCCTTGCTTCGTCTTCAGTGATCGTGAGCGGCGGCAGCAGCCTGATTACATCCTGGCTGGTAGCGTTCATGATAACCTTGCGTTCAAGTGCCTGGCGCACGTAGTACGCAGCTTCACGGTGGACCGTTATGCCTATCATGAGCCCGTACTGGCGGATCTCCTTGATCTGGGGGTGGCGATCTGCAAGTTCGTGGAGCGCATCATGCATCATGCTGCCGATAGCTGCGGCATGTTCCATTACCTTGTCTTGGTAGAGGGCGTTAATGAGTGCGAGGCCGGCAGCGCATGCTACCGGGTTGCCACCGAATGTGGTACCGTGATTGCCGGCACTCAGGACCTCTGCAACGCGATCGCTGCCAACCACTGCAGCAAGCGGCAGGCCCCCGCCAAGCGGTTTTGCCAGGCAGACCAGGTCGGGCTGCAGAGCTGTATGCATGTAACTGCAGAATTTTCCCGTGCGGCCGCATCCGGCCTGGATTTCATCGGCAACAATGAGAAATCCGTACTTCTCACGCAGCGCCTGGAGTGTTTCGATGAAGTCATTCGATACCCTGTGGATACCACCTTCACCCTGAACCGTCTCGATAAAGACGGCGGCAGTGTTGTTGTTTACTTTACGCGCCAGATCCTCTTTATCGTTAAACTCAATAGTGCCTGTGCCGGGAAGGAGCGGCTCAAACCCTTCCAGGTATTTTGCCTTTGCCGTCAGTGACATGGCTCCATAGGTCCTTCCATGGAAACAGTTCGAGAGTGAGAGAACCTGTCTTTTTTCCGCATTGCCTGATTGCGCTGCCCATTTACGGGAAATTTTTATCGCGGCTTCAATTGCTTCTGTGCCGCTGTTGGCGAAAAAGACTTTCGAGAGTCCTGTGATCTCCTTGAGCTTTGCGGCCAGGTCGAACTGGGGAGCGAGCATGAAAAGGTTCGAGGCGTGGATGATCTTTTCAGCCTGTGACGTGATCGCATCGATAAGGCGCCTGTCACCGTAGCCAAGGGCATTGACCCCGATCCCGGAAATCATGTCGAGGTAACGTGTGCCGTTTTCAGCAACCAGGTAGGAGCCTTCCCCACGGTCAATGGCAAGAGGAAGGCGGGCATAGTTATGGAAAAAAAGCTGCTGTTCAGTATCTGTTGTGAGAGCGGATGTCATGGCTTTGTGTTGTGTTGGTTGTCTCGTTTCTCGTTACTCCTCGTTACGAGGGCTTTTCATGGCTCTGTAGAGTCGTATAACGCCATAAGCGCCCACAAGGAGCGCTATAGCGTACAGGTCATTGTTGTCAACTCCTGGAGTTCCGGTCAGGACCAGTGCGATATAGCCCGAAAGTCCCAGGAAAAGTGATGCCGTCACGAACTGCAGGATTTTCATGACGGGGTTTTAGTATCACAAGGTTTTTTTTGGGGATAGAAGCGCCACTCCTTGTTGACAATAAGCCGCGCGCCGTATCCGAAAGTGAAATAGGACCATCCCCACTGCATCAGAACCAGTATCCTGTGCTTGAAGGTGGTAAGGTAGTAAATGTGCACGAGTAGCCAGGTGAGCCAGGCCGGTGCACCGTCAAATTTGAGCTTACCTACTTCGACGATAGCCTTGTTACGGCCGATTGTCGCCATTTGCCCCTTGTCTTTGTACTTGAATGGCTTACGTACCTTCCCCTTGAGGTCGCGCATGATATTGCGGGCAATTGCCCGTCCTTCCTGGACAGCAACAGGAGCCATACCTGGAAGCGGCATGTCGGTATGATGCGCAAAATGGGCCTGGTCGCCTCCTACGAATACTTCAGGGTATCCTGGTACGGATAGGTCTTCTTCGACAATGATTCGTCCCGAGCGGTCGGTTTCTACGTTCATATCCCAGCCCTGGCCAATGGCGCGAACGCCTGCAGCCCAGAGTACCGTGGCTGATTCTATGCGTTCATTGCCGATCTGTACGCCGTTCTCATCGACGTTCGTGACCATGCTGCTCGACCAGATCTGTACGCCGAGCTGTTCGAGGGCTCTGGTTGCCCTGCTGGCAAGTTCAGGTGCGAATGATCCAAGTATTCTCGGTGCAGCTTCGACGATGAAGATTCGGGTTAGCTTCGGGTCTATGTTGCGGTAGAATTTGGAGAGCGTATGGCGGCTCATCTCACCGATCGAACCAGCCAGCTCTACGCCTGTTGGGCCACCACCAACAATAACAAAAGTGAGAAGCTTTTTTCGGGCTACCGGGTCATTTGTTCTTTCTGCAGCTTCATAAGCCTCCATGACCCTTCTGCGGATCTCTGTTGCCTGGGCTATGGTTTTGAGGCCCGGAGCATGCTCTTCCCACTGCTCGTTGCCGAAATAATGATGTTTTACACCGCAGGCCAGAACCAGGTAGTCATAGTCAATGTCACCAAAGTCGGTACTGATTTTCCTTTCCTGGAGGTTGACTGATTCCACTGTGCCTTTGAACACGGTAATGTTCTTGAAGTGGGCCAGCATATTTCGTAACGGTTCAGCAATATCACCGGGGCCAAGTGCCGACATGGCTACCTGGTAGAGAAGGGGCTGAAAAAGATGGTAGTTTTTCCGGTCTATCAGGGTGATCCTGACATCTTTTTTATTGCCGAGCTCCCTTGCTGCTTTTATGCCGGCAAAGCCACCTCCTACTATTACAACGTGTGTCATATCTGTCGCATTCCCGTTAAGGGATTTTCTGGTAAAGTGTTATGTGTGCTGATCCGCCGGTTTTTCCATCATTTGTGTCTAGCGGTATCCGTGCGTAATTTCAGATTTATTTTGAAAATATAAAAATAAAAATAAGAGTATATATCGAAGTAGTTCCTGCGAGTTTCAGGTAAGGGCTTCGATGAGCTCGCGTTGCTGCGGGAATTTCCTGGTCAGAGCTTCACGATCTGCAAAGGTGAAATCGTTGAAATCGAAGCCCGGTGAAACGACACAGCTGGTAAGGGTGTATTGCTCCTGTGTCGTTACGGTTTCATGGCGTGCTCCAAACCATGTATTCGCTGGCACCATGCCCTGCATGACTCCTTGTTGCGGGTCGAGGGTGAATGATGATGCAAAGCCTACATCATGGAAAAGATGAACGGTTAAGGGGGCGCCTGCATGGTAAAACCAGAGTTCATCTGATTTGATCCTGTGCAGGCGAGAGCGTTCGCCTGATTTGAGCAGGTAGAATATCGCTGTCGCATACGCTCGCTCGCCCTTGAATTCAGGGTTGCGACGGAACCTGTAGGAGGCTTTGCTTCTGTAGGTTTCCCTGAAGTAGCCTCCTTCCGGGTGTTGCTGAAGCTCAAGGGCTTCTATCCACTCATCAGCTGATTGCATCGAGTTTTTCCTGGATTTTCCTGTTTTTCTGTTTCGCTGCTTCGGCAAGCTTGCCACGGAATTCTGCCAGTGCGTCCATAAGATCGCTGTCGCCAAGGGCAAGCATCTGAATGGCCAGCAGTGCAGCGTTACGGGCATTATCGATGCCTACTGTTGCTACCGGTATGCCTGCAGGCATCTGTACGATGCTGTAGAGCGAATCCTGGCCGCTGAGCTTCTTGCTGTAGATCGGTACGCCAATGACCGGCAGCAGGGTAAATGCAGCGGTAACACCCGGGAGATGTGCTGCTGCTCCTGCACCGGCAATAATGACTTTCAGTCCTTTGTCGGCAGCACCGGATGCATACTGCTCAAGTTCCCTGGGGGTGCGATGTGCGGAGATAACCGAGACTTCATAGGGGACAGCGAACTCATCGAGGACCAGTGCAGCCTCTTTCATGATTTCAAAATCAGAGTCCGATCCCATCAGTATGCCTACTTTAGGGGCATTGTTATTTGGTGTGTTGTGCATGGTATGGAAAAAGCTGTGTATGGCCCCGCTACTTTAGTTGTAGGGCGCAACGATTTATGAAATTGCTGGTGATTTATGTATCTTCACGGGTACGTAAACTTCAAAAATAACACAACGCAAGGAAGATTACAATGGCAACAAATCTCGCAGAAAAGTACAGTAATCCCGGTCCGAGGTATACAAGTTATCCTACCATTCCTTCCTGGAGTGCAGACGGCGTGACGCAGGAGCAGTGGAAAGAGGCTATGGTCAAGGGTTTCAATGACAGTAATGATACGACCGGAATCAGCCTGTACATTCATATACCCTTCTGCGAGAACTACTGCTATTTCTGTGGCTGTAACGCGCATCGGACTGAGGATCACTCCTACGAGGATCCTTATGTGGACGCTCTGCTCAAGGAGTGGCAGATGTATCTCGATGTTTTTCCCGGTAAGCTGAATGTCAAGGAGATGCATATCGGCGGCGGTACCCCTACCTTCCTGAGCCCGGAAAATCTTGTGCGGCTGGTAGAAAGCATGTACAAGGATGTCAACCGTCTTGACGATTACATGTTCAGCTTCGAAACAAATCCGCGTTCTACCACAAGGGAGCATCTCGAGGCACTCTACAGTGTCGGGTTCAGGCGCATGAGCTTCGGTATCCAGGATTTCGACCCGGTAGTGCAGGAAGAGATCAACCGTCCACAGTCGTTCGAACTGGTCAAGGAGAAGGTTGATATTGCACGTGAAATCGGGTTTACCTCGATCAACTTCGATCTTGTCTACGGTCTGCCGAAACAGACGCTTGCCACTATTACCGATACGATCGATAAAGTGATGCAGCTGCGTCCTGATCGCCTGGCGTTTTACGCTTATGGTCACAATCCGCACATGTATGAGGGGCAGCGCCGCTTCAAGGAAGAGGATCTTCCTGTAGGTGCAGTCAAGCAGGAGCTGTACGACAAGGGGCGTGCAATGCTCGAATCGATCGGGTACCACGAAATCGGCATGGATCATTTTGCGCTTGAAGGTGATACCCTCTACGAAGCAGCCAAAAGCAGGACCCTGCACAGGAACTTTATGGGATATACCGAGAATACCACGCAGATGATGCTTGCACTTGGTGCTTCGTCTATCAGTGATACCTGGTATGCTTTTGCCCAGAACGAACGTAGCGATAAGAAATATATCGAAGCCATCAACGAGGGCCGATTCCCGATACTCAGGGGTCATCTCCTTACCGATGAGGATCTCGTGCTTCGTCGTCATATTCTTAACCTGATGTGCCGCCAGGAGACTTCCTGGGCTGATCCGAAGCTCTATACCGAAGAGCTGGATGTTGCCAAGTTCAGGCTTGAAGACATGCAGAATGACGGTATTGTCGAACTGTTTGACAATGGCGTGCGTGTTACTGAAGAAGGTATTCCGTTCCTGCGTAATATCTGTATGGCGTTCGATGCGCGTCTCTGGCGCTCCGATAGTCTTTCCAAGGCCTACAACGTGTCGCGGGATATCCAGAAGGAGTATATTGAAAAGGCTCGCCAGGCAAAGCTTGCCGAGGCAAACCAGCAGGGCTGATATCTGCTGGAGACGAAATGTTCAGGGCGGCTTTTTAGCCGCCCTTTTTTGTGATCCGGAATTCAGAAAACATGGTTAAGAGAATAGTAAAGACAGGATTTGTGGGAAGCGGTTGGGCACGAATTGCCCAGGCGCCAGCATTCGAAATACTCGAGGGTGTTGCGTTGACAGCGGTTGCCAGCCCTACGGAAAAGAGGCGCCGAAAGTTCCAGGAGCAGTTTGGTCTTCCAGATGCCTATGCCGAGTGGGAAAAACTTATCGCCTCTGATGTTGACCTTGTCTGTATATCGGCTCCGCCTCACCTTCACTATCCGGTGGCCAAAGCGGCATTGGCTGCAGGTAAGCATGTGCTGTGTGAAAAACCCATGGCGATGGATATGCAGGAGGCTGCCGATATGTGCCAGATGGCAGAGGATGCTGCCGGGTTTGCTTTGCTCGATCATGAACTTCGCTTTCATCCTGCTGTTCGCCAGGTGAAACAGATGATAGAAAGCGGGGAGGTCGGCCGGATTTACAAGGTCTGTGCAGAAGTGAACCTGGCGAGCCGAAGTAATCCTGCTTTGCGACATTCCTGGTGGAGCGATGCGGGAAAGGGTGGAGGAGCGCTGGGAGCTATCGGCTCACATCTGATCGATCTGAACCGTTTTCTCTTTGGGGAGATATCCGATGTGTGCTGCGACTTCCATACCTTCATTCCCGCACGACCGGATGCCGAGGGTAGGCCGGTTGCTGTGAGTTCTGATGACGGCTTCAGCATGATGATGCGTTTCGGTCCATCGTCTTTGTGCTTTGGAGCCCCGGCTACATTGAGCGTGACTACGGTAGCGAATTACACATCATTTCGTTACGAGGTCCACGGAAGCCTCAAGAGTGTCAGGTTCGATGGTGCCGGGCGGGTCTGGGAGCTGCAGAATGGCGGGGCTAAAGGGGGGCGAAGCCTGATAGATCCTCCTCAATGGGTTGAAGTTGAGCCGTCTCTTTCATGGGATGACCTCGTACTCCAGGAAAAAATCCGCCAGTCTTCGCTTTGGGTTCATGGGATTTTTGCTGTAGGGTTCGCCTTTTTTGCCCACAGGCTGGTACGGGCTGCCCAGCGTGGGGAGAAGAGCATTACTGATGCAGCCACGTTCGAGGACGGTTTCGCGGTTCAGAGAGTTATGGATGCCTGCCAGAGATCGGCAGTAAGCCGTCGGTGGGAAAAAGTACCTGCACGCACTACCTGACGGGAGTCGGTAATGTTGAGGGGAACAGGTTATCAATTCGTTCAGGCCAGGGCTTGTTCCCAGAGTTCATACTGTCGCTCAAGCTCTTTTTCTACCTTAGTGTACTCCTTGAGTGTCGTTTCGGTTTCTTCAGCTGGTTTCTGGTAAAAGTCATTCTTCCCCATTACCAGCTCCAGTTCACCTTTTCGTTGTTCCAGTTCAGCAATTTTTTTTTCGATGGATTCCGCTTTTCTTCCGTTGTTCTTTGCCTTGGGTTGCGGAGAGGCATTTTTCTGGGCCTTTTTTTGCGCAGGTTGCGATGTTGCCGTTGCTGGGAGCGCTTCTTCGGCTTTGCGGTTTTTTTCCGATTTTTCAAGGTAGTCACCATAGCTTCCATGGTAGAGCTGCAGTGACCCGTTGCGAATTTCGACCACCTTGTTGACCAGGCTGTCGAGGAAGTAGCGGTCGTGACTGACAAGCAGCATGGTGCCGTCATAGTTTTCCAGTGCATCGATAAGCATTTCCTTGGAGCGCATGTCCAGGTGGTTGGTCGGCTCATCCATAATAAGCAGGTTGGAGGCCTGCAGGAGGATTTTAGCCAGTGCTACCCTCGATTTCTCTCCACCGGAAAGAACACCGATTTTTTTCTCGACGCTGTCACCACTGAACAGGAAACAGCCGAGAATGTCCCGTATTCGTCTCTGGGATGCTGCATCGGGGGCAGCCTGTAGCATCTCTTCGTGAATGGTGTTCGCTGTATCGAGCTCTTCTGTCTGGTGCTGACCGAAATAGCTCATCGAAACATTGTGCCCTAACGTACGTGTTCCCTCATGGTCGAGGTTGCCAGCCACAATCCGGCAGAAGGTGGTTTTGCCAGCACCATTCGAACCGACAACGGCAATCCGGTCGCCCCGCAATACTTCGAGATCGATGCTACTGAGCACCTGTTTCGTACCGCCGTCGGGTGTTGGATAGGATTTGCAGATATTGCTGAAGCGAAGCACTTCCCGGCCTGAAGGGTTTGCCTTGGGAAAGCTGAACGAAATTTTCGAGTTGTCCTCTTCGGGGGCCACGAGCTCCTCTTCGAGTTTCTGCATCTGGCGCAGCCTGCTCTGGGCCTGTCGGGCCTTGGTTGCCTTGTAGCGGAACCTGTCAACAAACGACTGGAGGTGTGCAATTTTCTTTTTGTCGTTTTCATAGCGGGCCATCATCAGCTCGAACCGCTCGGCCTTCTCTTTTTCGTAGTAGCTGTAATTGCCTTTGTATTCGGTGATCGTCCGGAAATTTATTTCCAGTGTTTTCGTGGTGATCTTGTCGAGAAAGAACCGGTCATGCGATACGATCATGCAGCTGTGATCGTAATTGAGCAGGTAGTTTTCCAGCCACCTGAGCGAGTCGATATCGAGGTGGTTGGTAGGCTCGTCAAGCAGGAGCAGTGTCGGGTTCTGGAGAAGTAGTTTCGCTATAAGAAGTCGCATCTGCCAGCCTCCGGAGAACTCCCGTACTTTCTTGTGGAAGCTTTCACGGGAGAAGCCGAGTCCGGTCAGGATTTTTTCGGCCTCACCTTCCATGGTATAGCCGCCAAGCCGCTCGAACTCATGCGATGCTTCAGTGAATTTTTCAATCAGCTTGTGGTACGCATCGCTTTCATGATCCTGCCCAGGGGCTTCGAGTTGCTGCTGCAGTTTTTCGATGCGTTCAGATATATCGTTCAGCTTTTTGTTCGCCTGGAGTGCATAATGCAGGGCCGTTGTTTCCAAGTCGTCTTCGAAGGAGATTTCCTGAGGAAGGTAGCCTATAGTCGTACTCGATGACTTGGTGATCTCGCCACTGGAAATGACCTGTGTTCCGGAACCTGTCGCGGTAATGAAGCGAAGCAGGGTTGATTTCCCCGTGCCGTTCAGGCCAACAAGGCCTACCCGGTCTTTGTCGCCTATGCGGAACGAGGCGTTATTGAGAAGTTCCTTTGTGCCTGCCGAGAGGCTGATGTTACGTGCGTCAAACATGTGTTGTTTTATCTTGTTGGGGGACAAGATAAGCCGTGAAAAACTTTTTTATGAAAAAAAGTGCAAGAGCGTGTTTAAAGCGTCGTCTTATGTAGTGAAGGTGCTTGAAGAGGTTCAGGTGTCTTTACTAATCCGTTAGGTTAGTGTTGCTGCTGTAGTACAATATGGAAGGCCAGTATGTAAGGTATGGTTATGAGATGAGAGCGATGATTGTTAGGTGAGGATAGGCTGTTTTTTTCGATTGAATACTGGCCTTCTGTACTTGGAAACTAAAAAACCCCCTGCTATGCAGGGGGTTTTTTAGTTCTATCCAGAAATTTACCAGGTTCAGGCAAGGGCCTTCTGTACCTGCTGGGCTGCATCACGCAAACCGCTGGCAGCAATGAGGTTGAGTCCTGATTCATCAAGCATTTTCTGTGCCATTTCGGCATTGGTGCCTTCGAGTCTAACAATAACAGGAAGGTCGAGCCCAACTTTTTTTGCAGCCTCGATAACACCGCCTGCAACACGGTCGCAGCGAACAATGCCGCCGAAGATGTTGATCAGGATCGCCTTGACGTTTTTGTCTTTCATGATGATCTTGAACCCTTCTTCAACGGTTTCGGGGCTAGCCCCACCGCCGACGTCGAGGAAGTTGGCCGGCCTACCGCCTGCCAGCTGGATCATGTCCATGGTAGCCATGGCAAGGCCGGCACCATTGACCATGCAGCCTACGTTACCGTCGAGACGGACATAGTTGAGGTTTGATTTCGAAGCTTCAACCTCGAAAGGATCCTCTTCGCTGATATCACGGAGTTCAAGGAAATCCTTGTGGCGGTACAGTGCGCTTGAGTCGAAATTGATCTTGGCATCGAGAGCAAGTACACGGCCTTCCTTGGTAACAACCAGCGGGTTGATTTCAGCAAGGGCCGCGTCGATGGATGTGTAGGCGTTGTACAGTGCAGTAATGAACTTGACGGCATTCTTGAATTTCTCGCCTTCCAGTCCAAGAAAGAATGCTGCCTGACGAGCCTGGAAGCCCTGCAGGCCCTGGAGCGGGTGAATCTGTATCTTGAGGATCCTTTCAGGGGTTTCCTCGGCAACAGTCTCGATTTCCATACCGCCCTCTGTTGATACCATAAGGACGTTTCTCGAGGTTGCGCGGTCAAGGGTGATACCAACGTAGAACTCTTTTTCAATGTTCATCCCTTCTTCAATAAGAAGGCGACGAACCTCTTTCCCTTCCGGACCGGTCTGGTGGGTTACCAGGGTGCTGCCGAGCAGCTGCCTGGCAATTTCGAGCACTTCTTCAGGAGACTTGGCAAGCTTGACGCCTCCAGCCTTACCGCGACCGCCTGCATGAATCTGGGCTTTAACGACAACAACAGGGCTTTCCTGTTCCGCAAACAGCTGCTCGGCTGCCTGGCGGGCTTCTTCAGCGCTGAATGCCACGATGCCTTTTGGTACAGATACACCGAACTTGCGGAGTATATCTTTACCTTGATATTCGTGAATATTCATGGTTTTTTCTCTTAATTAGCTGGGGAACAGATTTCTGTTCGTAAAGTGGGAAACAAAAGCTTAATTATAGCAAAAAAAGCTGGATAGGTAAAATGGAACTTTCTTCCTTCATGGAACAGGCTTTCCGCGAAGCGGTTAAGGCGTATGAGAAAAAAGAGGTGCCAGTGGGCGCTGTTGTGTTCGATGCAAACGGCTACGTTGTTGGCAAGGGGCATAACCAGGTTGAGGAATTACGAGATGCAACCGCTCATGCTGAAATTATCGCCTTGACCTCGGCCATGGCTACCATGGGCAGCAAGTTCCTTAATGAGTGTACGTTAGCTGTTACCCTCGAACCCTGTCCAATGTGTGCCGGAGCGATCGTTAACGCCAGGGTTGGCAGGGTGGTTTTTGGAGCATACGACCCGAAGATGGGGGCTTGCGGTTCTGTACTCAATATAACGGGCTGTTCAGCACTTAACCACCAGCCTGAAGTGTATGGTGGCATACTCGAACACAAGTCAGAAAGCCTGCTTCGTGATTTTTTTAGGGGACTCCGGAACCGGGATTAGTTGCTTTCCCGCATAAAGCTCTTGAGTGAATTTGCCAGGTGTACCACCAGGTCCTGGGCAATCCCGCCTTTCTCATTTCCTGTAGGAATATTATCAAGGCTTTCTATACCAGCATTTTTTACCGCCTTGCTGATGGTGACAGAGAGTACGGGATTGCATTCCTTGACGATTTCTTTTAGCAGGAATGCCGATTCGAACCTGCTTTGTTCTATCACTTCCCGGTAATCCTCTTTCGAAAGCATTTGTGAGTAGCGGGTGCAGATAGTGCCTGCCAGGCAGGTGAGGTAGGTGTTCGTTGCTCCGGCAAGGAAAAGGTTCATAAAAAACGGCGTGAGCAGATTGCCTGCAGGTAACAGGGAGGAAAGGGTGTTGCTGAACGAAGACTGGATGATTGGTTTTATGTGCAGCGGTAGCTCTTCCTTGCTGAAATCAGCAAGCGGAAGGGATTCATATGTCATGCGGCACAGCGAGATGTAGCCTTTCAGGGTGGGGTTGCTGTGATGCAGCTGGTAGATACTCCAGATCATTTTCAGGTTGTTGAGCATCGAGGTGCTGGTGCCGTAGGAGGTGTTCTGGGCAAATGCCCCAATGAAGAAGTTTTTTGTTGCAATCTTCTTGATGTTGGTGTAGGCATCTGATTGCAGCAACTTCATGTTTTCTTTCAGCCACCTGGCATCACGTTCCGAAGGGGATTGGGTCGGGTGATTCCTGTGAACAGGCATCCGGGAGACAAGGGCCTTGAGATAGTTTGCCGATGACGGGGCTGATTCGGTTTCTGGAAGGGGAGGCATGGCTGGTTCGTGCCACAGGCTGTATGCCAGGCCCAGAAAAAGGATGAGAGCGAGGATTCCCAGCGCAATAGATGAGTAGCCGAGCAGGGGGTGCAGTAAACCAAGCAGTGAAGAAAATGCTGCAAGCTGGTTGATGAAGAACAGCAGGAAGAGCACTCCGAAGAGTATCGCTCCGGACTTTACAAGGGTAACAAGCTTTTTCTGCATGGTACTCACCCTCAGATGTTAGGGTTCACCCCATACCCGGAGGGCAGGGTTGTGCAATCTTGCCGTCTGTGCTGAACTGGTAATCGAGGAAAATCTCTTCGGCTGAAGGGAGATACCATGCTCCGTCAGGCTGTTTGACGGTGGTTTCTTTGAGGCGGTAGGTGGTATCACCACAGGTCCAGCAATCGTAGTTGGCCATGCCGGTACAGAGACAGGTCTGGCCTTCAATGGTCATCGGTTTGTTGTCTGCTTTTGCTTCAAGCGCTTCGTAATAGGCATCGATATAACCGCACTTGCCGCTGTTGTCGAGCAGGTAGCCAAGTCCCTCGCAGTTTGGCTTGATGGTATAGCGCAGGGTAGGGGAGTTGCGCAGCATGCGCATCGGATAGCCTGTAGGCGATACTGTATTGACAATAATATCTTCCTGTTTCGCATTCAGGTATTCCTGTTTAACCTTGTTGGGAAGACCTGATTCCCTTGCGATGGTAAACCTCGTGGCGACCTGTACGCCTGCAGCTCCGGATGCCATGAAGGCAGCTGCGTCTGAGCCGGTGAAAATACCGCCTGCAGCTATAACAGGAATCTGGAGCTCCTCCTTATTCAGGTAAGCGATGACCTCTGCAACAATACTTTGAAGATCGTAGTTCTGCCAATCGTCAGGAGCGAAACCAAGATGTCCGCCTGCCAGAGGGCCTTCTACAATAATATAGTCCGGAAGCCGCTCGAGCTTGATGGCGCGCTTGAGGAAAATGGTAAGCGCCCTGAGCGACGAGATAATGATGCCTATATTGACATCCTTAAAGCGAGGGTGGTCCTTTATTAGGTCTAGCGTGCGGAGGTTGAGGCCTGCTGCAAGCGTCAGGCCGTCTATGCCTGCGTCCATAGCTGCTGCAAGACGGGCTTTCAGTGTCGATGCAGAATCCCGCATGGTAAGCTTTTCCATGCAGTTCATGAAGATCGCCCCGTTGCCGCTTTTCTGGGATATAGTATGCTCAACGTACTTCTTCTGGGCTTCCACGACATCTTCAAGGTCGAAATACAGATCCGATTTATCGCGGTTGCCAGCGTTATAACTATATTTCTTCCGCTTTTTGGTCGTATACGATGTGCTCAGGATCTGGTCGCAGACATAGCAGACTTCAGCGTCAGAAATATGGCCTATGCCTCCCAGTTTTTCAGCTGAGAGCGCAAGTTCTGTTGTGGAGATGTTGACTCCCATACCACCGATGATGATCGGTACATATTCCTTGTCACGGAGCTGGAACCTGTAGTTGTCTACCTTCATGTTAATTGCTCGATCTGTTACTGGCTAACGGGGGCCAGGCTTTGACTCGCCTCGCTAAGCTGCGCCGTTTGGATGCACTTAAAGACATTTAAGATATCATATTTGCAACTATAAATCTATAATCATCTCTCAGATTTCCGGGTTTTTCAGCATTACGACACTCTTTTTGCTTCTTTCGCGGTATGGATTGATGATGTTTGAGAAAAGAGTGTGAGAATGTTAAATTGTGCAAACCCGTTTTTTTAAGCCAAAAAGGGCGCAACACCCTTGATTTTTTACTTCAGGACCAATCAGGAGGACATTTTATGATAAAGCTGGTGCTGCTCAGGCATGGCGAAAGCCAGTGGAACAGGGAAAACCGTTTCACCGGATGGAAGGATATCGATCTTACCGATAAGGGGGTCGAGGAGGCCCGTTCCGCAGGGGATTTGATGAAAGCTGAAGGACTGACCTTCGATGTTGCCTATACGTCTGTGCTTAAGCGTGCTATCCGCACTCTCTGGAATGCTCTCGACAGGATGGACCTGATGTGGCTTCCGGTTAATCGTACATGGCGACTCAACGAGCGGCATTACGGCGCATTGCAGGGTCTTAACAAGTCGGAGACTGCCGAGCTGCATGGTGAAGAACAGGTGCTGGTCTGGAGGCGTAGTTACGATACTCCGCCCCCTGCCCTGGAAAAAACGGATGAACGTTATCCCGGAAATGATCGTCGTTACGCTTCGCTTGGAGAATCGGAAATTCCGGTGACCGAGTGCCTGAAGGATACCGTGGCACGTTTTCTTCCCTACTGGAGCGAAGAGATCGAGCCTGCTATCAAGGCTGGCAAACGCGTGCTTATCGTTGCACATGGCAATTCACTTCGCGCCCTGGTTAAATATCTCGATAACGTCAGTGAGGAAGATATCGTAGGCCTCAACATTCCTACCGGTATTCCCCTGGTGTACGAACTCGATGATAACCTCAAGCCAATACGCCATTACTACCTTGGCGACCAGGAGGCAGCGGCAAAGGCGGCGGCAGCGGTTGCCAGCCAGGGGCGCAAGTAACGTCTTGCGCCGCCCTTCGTGGCGGAATTGTTAGCTGAAAAGATTATATTCAGCACTTCAGATTCGGGGCACCTTTTTTGAAATCTAGAAAGATGTATCAGGACAATATGAAAGTAATGCAAGCAAAGGGGCTTTATGACCCGCAGTACGAGCACGATGCGTGCGGCGTAGGGTTTGTTGCCAATATCAAGGGAAAGAAGTCCCACGAGATAGTGATGCAGGGGTTGGAAGTTCTTGAAAAACTCAAACATCGCGGTGCTTGCGGATGGGAGAAGAATACGGGTGACGGGTCAGGTATCATGATCCAGGTCCCGGATCGTTTCCTGAGGAAAGTGTGTGCCGAAAGGAATATCGAACTTCCAGCCGAAGGCGACTATGCTGTTGGTATGGCGTTCATGCCTCCTGAAATTTCACAGCGAAGGGCTATAGAAGATATCTGCCGCCAGATGGTGCAGGCGGAAGGACAGAAGTTTCTCGGGTTCCGCAAGGTTCCGACCGAAAATACATCACTCGGCAGCACTGCAAAAGCGCAGGAGCCTGTAGTCAAGCAGTTCTTTGTGGGGCGCGGCAAAGGGGTTGCTTCTCAGGAGGAGTTCGAGCGTAAACTGTATGTTATTCGCCGTCGTATCACCAAAAGGGTGAAATACACTGCGGGCCTTCTTGGGAGTAACTATTTCTATATCTGCAGCCTTTCATCCCGGACGATTGTCTACAAAGGGATGCTGCTTCCAGAGCAGGTTTCCCTGTATTACCCTGAACTGAACGAGCCTGATGTCGAAAGTGCCATTTCCATGGTGCACTCCCGATTCAGTACTAACACCTTCCCGAGCTGGGATCGGGCACATCCCTACAGGTTCCTCAGCCATAATGGCGAAATCAATACCCTGCGGGGAAATATTAACTGGATGAAAGCTCGCGAAAAGCAGTTCAGCTCTGATCTGTTCGGTAGTGAGATAGAAGATATCAAGCCGGTTGTTATGGAAGACGGCAGTGATGCTGCCATTCTTGATAACTCGTTTGAATTCCTGGTGCTGAGTGGTCGCTCCATGGCCCACGCTGCCATGATGATGATTCCTGAGCCGTGGACCGGAAGTTCAGATATGCTAGCTGGGAAAAAGGATTTTTACGAATACCACAGCTGCCTTATGGAGCCTTGGGACGGTCCGGCATGTGTCTGTTTTACCGATGGCGTGCAGATCGGCGCGATCCTTGACCGTAATGGCCTGAGGCCTTCTCGTTACTATATTACAACCGACGATCTCGTCGTGATGTCGTCGGAAGCAGGTGTCCTCGATATCGAGCCGGAAAAGATTGTCAAGAAAGACCGTCTGCAACCAGGGCGCATGTTCCTGGTAGATACTGCAGAGGGGCGCATTGTCTCTGACGAAGAGATCAAGTCAGGTATTTCCGGTGCCGAGCCATATGGCGAGTGGCTCAAGGAAAATATGCTGGACCTCGATTCGCTGCCGGACCTGCCTCTTATTGCAAATCCTGATGAAGACAAGTACAGCATTACTGCCCGTCAGAAGGCGTTCGGTTACACCCAGGAGGATGTAAACCTGCAGATTCAGCCTATGGCGACAAACGGTGTGGAACCTATCGCCTCAATGGGTAACGATACGCCCCTGGCCGTGCTTTCCAACAGGCCGAAGATGCTGTATGATTACTTTAAACAGCTCTTCGCCCAGGTTACCAATCCACCGATTGACTCCATTCGTGAAGAGGTTGTTACCTCGACCATGGTCATGCTTGGTACAGAAGGAAACCTCCTTGAGCCAGATGCTTGCAGCTGCAGGCGTCTCAAGCTCGATCGTCCGGTGCTTTCCAACGAAGAACTTGAGAAAATCCGTGGGATCGACAAGCCCGGCTTCAAGGCTGTTACCATTCCGATTTTCTATAATGTCAGCGAGGGTGGCCAGGGTATCGAGCATGAAATGCATGCTATCTACCGTCGTTGTGAAGCCGAGATCAACGATGGAGCGAACCTGATCATTCTTTCCGATAAGGGTTCGCTCGAGAAAGATCGGGCTCCTATTCCTGCCTTGCTTGCTGTATCCGGTCTGCATCATTTCCTTATCAATGCAGGTCTTCGTACAAGGGTAGGGCTTATCCTCGAGTCTGCAGAGCCGAGGACTGTTCATCATTTCGCACTTCTTGTTGGTTACGGCGTTGGTGCTGTCAATCCATATCTTGCCTTCGAATCTATCAGGGTGCTTGTTGAAACCGGTCACATGAAGGTCGATGTGGCAACAGGCCATAAAAACTATATCAAGGCGATTGTCAAGGGTATCGTTAAAACTATGGCCAAGATGGGTATATCGACCATCCAGAGCTATTGTGGTGCCCAGATTTTCGAGGCTGTAGGCCTTAATTCACAACTTGTAGACGCGTACTTTACCCGCACCGCTTCGCGTATTGAAGGTATTGGCCTCGATACCCTGGCCGACGAGGCTCGCAAGCGCCATCATGCAGCATTCCCTGAAACCGGCAACAAGGTCGATAGGGGCCTCGATGCCGGAGGTGAGCGCAAGTGGCGTCACAGCGGTGAGTACCATCTTTTCAGCCCAGAGTCCATTCATAAGCTGCAGCACTCCTGCCGCACAACAGATTACGGGCTGTTCAGGGAATACGAAGAGTTGATAGACAACCAGAGTGAGCATCTCTGTACCCTCAGGGGGCTTATGGATATCAAGCTCAGCAAGAAACCGGTGCCGCTCGATGAGGTTGAGCCAGTAGAAAACATACTGCGTCGCTTCAAGTCTGGAGCGATGTCATACGGCTCTATAAGCCAGGAAGCGCATGAGACGCTTGCTATCGCCATGAACCGTATAGGCGGCAAGAGTAATACCGGTGAAGGCGGTGAGGATCCGGAACGTTTTACTCCAGATGCTAACGGTGATTCACGTATGTCTGCTATCAAGCAGGTTGCTTCAGGCCGTTTTGGCGTGACAAGCGAGTACCTCAGCAATGCACAGGAAATACAGATCAAGATGGCTCAGGGAGCCAAGCCCGGTGAAGGCGGACAGCTTCCGGGCTCAAAGGTTTATCCCTGGGTTGCAAAAACAAGGCATTCGACTCCTGGTGTTGGCCTGATTTCACCACCACCACATCACGATATCTATTCGATCGAGGATCTTGCCCAGCTGATCCACGACCTGAAAAATGCAAACCGCTCAGCCCGTATCAATGTGAAGCTTGTGTCTACCGTCGGTGTTGGTACGATTGCTGCCGGTGTAGCTAAGGCTCATGCTGACGTGATTCTCATTAGCGGTCACGATGGCGGGACGGGTGCATCACCGGTATCGAGCATCATGCATGCCGGTATGCCATGGGAACTTGGTCTTGCAGAAACACACCAGACGCTTGTCCTGAACAACCTCCGCAGCAGGGTGGTTGTAGAGGCAGATGGACAGCTCAAGACTGCTCGTGATATTGTTGTGGCTGCCTTGCTTGGCGCTGAAGAGTTCGGTTTTGCAACCACCGCCCTTGTTGTTATGGGTTGCGTGATGATGCGAGCCTGCCAGAACAACTCCTGCCCGGTAGGTGTGGCAACCCAGAATCCCGAACTTCGGAAGAACTTTACTGGCAAGCCGGAACATGTAGAGAACTTCATGCGCTTCCTTGCTGAAGGTGTGCGTGAATACATGGCAAAGCTCGGCGTCAGGACTCTTAATGAGCTTGTTGGCCGGACAGACCTGCTTGAAATGAAGAAAGCTGTAAGTCACTGGAAAGCTGAAGGCCTCGACCTGTCAAAGATCCTTTACCAGGCTGACCCGGGCGAGTTCGAACAGGCCCCTTACAACACCTGCTGCCAGGATCACGGCCTTGAAGAGAGCCTCGATATGCAGACGCTTCTCAAAATCTGTGAGCCTGCTATCAAGCGGGGAGAAAAAGTGCAGAGCACCCTTCCTATAAGGAACATCAATCGCGTTGTAGGTACTATAGTTGGCAACGAGGTAACCAAGCGATACGGTGGCCAGGGTCTTCCAGACGATACCATTCATCTGAAGTTCAACGGTTCAGCCGGCCAGAGCTTTGGAGCGTTTATTCCCAATGGGATGACCCTTGAACTCGAGGGGGATGCAAACGACTACATCGGAAAAGGCTTGTCAGGCGGAAGGATTGTTGTATACCCGCCAAGCCAGTCAACCTTTGTGCCCGAAGAGAATATCATTATCGGTAACGTTGCATTCTACGGCGCTATATCAGGTAAAGCCTATATTCGTGGGATGGCAGGAGAGCGCTTCTGTGTGCGGAACAGCGGTCTTGAAGCAGTTGTTGAAGCTGTAGGTGACCATGGCTGTGAATACATGACAGGCGGAACCGTTGTCATTCTTGGCCAGACAGGCAAAAACTTCGCTGCCGGGATGAGTGGCGGTATTGCTTACGTCTACGATCCGGACGGAGTGTTCCCGTCACGCTGCAACTGCCAGATGGTCGGTCTCGATACTATAGATGATGAGGAAGAGGCTGCAAAATTGCGCGGTATGATAGAAGAGCATTACAAGTATACGGGAAGCGGTTGCGCTTCAGAGATCCTTGCTGACTGGAACGAGGCAAGGGGACGATTTGTCAAGGTGATCCCGCACGATTACAAGCGGGCTGTTATGGCAATGAAAGAGGTTGCAGCATCCGGAATGACCGGTGAAGATGCGGTTATGGCGGCTTTCGAGAAAAATATCAATGACCCGGCACGCGTATCCGGGAACTGATCCCGCAGTGCGTTGACACTGGTAGACGTCTTGTCACTGTTAAAAGAAAACGAAGTATATGGGCAAACTTAACGGTTTTTTAGAGTATAAGAGGGAGGTTCCCGCTGACAGGTCACCCGCTGAGCGGGTCAAGGATTGGGGCGAGTTCCACGAGCATATGAGTGAAGATGCTTTGCAGGAACAGGGTGCCAGATGCATGGACTGCGGTACGCCGTTCTGCCATACAGGCATGATGTTGAAGGGGATGACGTCGGGTTGTCCCATTCATAACCTGATTCCCGAATGGAACGATTACGTGTACCAGGGGTTCTGGCATGAAGCCTACGACAGGCTTCAGAAAACCAACAACTTCCCTGAATTTACCGGCAGGGTATGCCCGGCACCATGTGAAGGCTCCTGCGTTCTCGGTATCATCAATCCGCCGGTTACCATCAAGAATATTGAATGCGCCATTATTGACCGAGCATTTGAGGAAGGTTGGGTTGAGCCAAAGAAGATCGCTGTAAGAACTGGTAAAAAGATCGCAATAGTAGGGTCAGGTCCAGCAGGCCTGGCTGCAGCAGACCAGCTCAATAAAGCGGGTCATACGGTAACAGTTTTTGAACGTGATGACCGTATCGGAGGTCTCCTCATGTATGGTATTCCAAACATGAAGCTCGACAAGGAGGCTGTAGTGCAGCGAAGGGTCGATCTCATGGAGAAAGAAGGGGTGACCTTCGTAACCAATACTGAAGTGGGGAAGGATCTTCCTGCAGAAAAGCTTGAGGATGATTTCGATGCCGTACTCCTTTGTACTGGTGCAACCAAGCCAAGGGATCTCGAGGTTGATGGCCGAAGCCTGAACGGCGTGCATTTCGCAATGGATTACCTTCGTGCAGCTACTAAATCTGTGCTGACAGGTTCTGAACCGACGCTTTCCGCCAAGGACCTCGATGTTGTTGTGATTGGTGGTGGTGACACAGGTACGGACTGCGTGGCATCTGCTCTTCGCCAGGGTTGTAAAAGCGTGACTCAGCTTGAAATTATGCCCGAGCCGCCAACCTGCCGGCAGGCAGACAATCCCTGGCCAGAGTGGCCGAAAACCCTCAAGGTCGATTATGGCCAGGAAGAGGCAGCAGCACTTCAGGGTGAAGATCCCAGGCGTTTTGCTGTTATGACCAAAAAGCTTATTGGCGATAATTCCGGCAGAGTGGCGAACGTAGAGTTCTCCAACGTCGACTGGGTCAATGATGAAGGTAGAATGGCACCCCGCCCGGTACCGGGAACGGAACAGGTGATCCCTGCCCAGCTGGTACTCTTGGCTATGGGATTCCTTGGTCCAGAAGATGGGTTGCTGAAACAACTCAATGTAGAGCAGACGGAACGATCAACTATCAAGGCCGGTTATGATGACTTCCGGACAAGCAGCGCAAAAGTTTTCGCTGCCGGAGATGCCCGACGGGGCCAGAGTCTAATTGTATGGGCTATTAATGAGGGTAGGGCTGCAGCCAGGGAAGTGGATCGTTATCTTATGGGTTCAACCTATCTACCTTAAATTACGCAATAGAGTTGATGGAAAAACAGAAATTGCAGGAACTGCTCGCAGACCTGCACAGGGAGCTGGAGCAAACCCAGTCGGTAGACGAGTCTACGGCTGAACGTCTTGAAACGCTGAAAGCAGATATAGGACGGTTCGTCAAGAATGAGGCTCCTCTTGAAGAGTGTGATGAAGGTTTTCAGGAGGGCCTGAAAGATGCCGTATCAGATTTCGAGGTACAGCACCCTAAACTGAGTATGGCAATTCAGTATGTTCTCGATAATCTAGCACGTATGGGGTTCTAGGCCTCTGTGATACACGTTATTAACGAAGCGCAAAGAAAGAAAGGAAGTATATGGCAAGAGGAAAAGAACCCGTAAAAGGATCACGTAAGGGAGCTGGAAGGGATCACGATAATGTTGTCTGTTCGTTTTGCGGCCGGAGCAGTGATGAAGTCAACAGCATGATAGCAGGTCCAGTGGCGTTTATCTGCGACCGTTGCGTGATGAGTTCACTGGAAATCCTTCGTAAAGAGGTCGCTCATGCAGAGCAGGATAGACCAGCCGGAAACGTTGATTTTGCTCCAAAGCTTCTCAGCCCAAGATTTATCATGGAGGCCCTTGGTAACTATGTTATCGGCCAGGAACGGGCCAGGAAAGCCCTTGCAGTTGCTGTCTACAATCATTACAGGCGTATAGAGTCTCATGGCGTAGCCTCACCCGATGATGATGTCGTTATTGAGAAAAGCAATATTCTCCTCATTGGTTCCACAGGCACAGGAAAAACGTTGCTTGCACAGACACTGGCAAATCTCCTGGAAGTACCGTTTACCATTGTTGATGCCACATCACTTACAGAAGCCGGTTATGTTGGCGATGATGTAGAGACTATCCTTACCAGGCTCCTGCAGGCAGCAGACTTCAACCTGGAGCGGGCCGAAAGGGGAATTATCTACGTGGACGAGATAGACAAAATCGCCAGGAAGTCTGCCAATGTCTCCATTACACGCGATGTTTCAGGAGAAGGCGTGCAGCAGGCGTTACTCAAGATACTTGAAGGCGCAGTTGTCGGTGTGCCACCCAGAGGGGGACGTAAGCATCCCGAGCAGCAGCTTATCAACGTCAATACACGGAATATCCTTTTCATCTGTGGTGGTGCATTTGAGGGGCTCGAAAAACTGATTGCCCGCAGGGTTGCCAAATCCTCTATGGGCTTTGGTTCGAAAGTGAAAACCATGGTGGATGAAGCTGATCCGGAACTGCTGCAGAAAGTTACCCAGGATGACCTTCATGAATACGGCCTTATTCCCGAATTTATTGGCCGTCTGCCGGTTATCTCCACACTTGATCCGCTCGATGCTGCTGCATTGCGCAATATTCTTGTTGAGCCGCGTAACGCCCTTGTCAAGCAGTACAGCAAGCTCTTTGATATGGAAGGGTGCGAACTTGTTTTTGAGGATGAGGCACTTGATGAGGTTGTGGCAATGGCAATCAAGCGAGGGACAGGTGCACGTGCCCTGCGCTCTGTGCTTGAAAACATCATGATAGATATCATGTTTGAGCTGCCGTCAATGGAAGGCGTCACTCGGTGCGTGATAACCAAAGACGTTATCATTGGTGAAGGTGAACCACAGTTTTCGTACGAACAGGAAGAGGGGAAAAAAATAGCCTGACGCTGAAAAAGAGTTTTGGAATTCAGAATCGAATTTCTATATTATTGGCCCCTAAGGGCAATTAGCTCAGTTGGTTAGAGCGCTACCTTGACATGGTAGAGGTCAGAGGTTCGAATCCTCTATTGCCCACAACTCCATATCTCAAAGCCCTGCAGGTCATGTTATCGGCAGGGCTTTTTTCATTTCCTCGATTTCCTTTCCAGGAATTTTCCTGAGTTTGCCAATTAGTGCGAAAATTCAGGAGCACTGATTTTTTCGAGCAAGCTTTTCGTCAATTCGCTTGTCTCCATCTGCATCATGTGCACCTCGCCGGTACTCTGGTCGAGTATCTGAGCTTCGTGTACCTTCCAAAGCTCCTCACGGATCTTTCGCAGCGATACTCCCGTCTTGATCTCCATGTATTTGCCCATCATGAGGGCCATGAAGCATACAAGCATGTGGGCCCTGATGGAGTCCTGGGTTCGATGGAAGATCGGTCGGGCCTGCAGATCCGACTTGCTCATGCGGAACGCCTGCTCCACATGCCAGAGATCGCGGTAGTATGAGATCACGTCCGCGCTCGACATCGTCTCTTCCGGAATGTTCGTGACGAAGCCCTTGACGCCGAGCAGCTTCTCCGTTTTGGCCTGAAGCGCCGTGTCGAAGATCAACGACTTGTCCTTCTCCTTGGACTTCTTGACGAACTTGGCCCGCCGTCTCGGCTCGTTACGTTCAAGCAGGTCAAGCGCACGCTTGACCTGCTTGTCGAACTCGCGCTTATCCTTCTTGTAGCGGGCGTCGGAGAACTCGCAGATCATGGCGGCGTTCTTGACGGAGTGTTCGTAGTCGAAGCGTCTCAGAGCCTTATCGGTACGGGGCAGCGTTCGATCGATCAGATCGATGAAGCCCGCGGTCGTGCTTGCCAGCCGGGTGCCAACGATGTAGCAGTACCCTTCCTTTTCCAGTTCCTGCATGTTGGTTTTCGAGAGCATGGCGGCATCGGCAACGATCACCGGTTTGGTTTCGCCGACCCGTTCCTGAAGCCGCTTCACGACGGCAAGCATGGTATGGCCTTCGAAGGTGTTGCCTTCGAAAACCTCGTGCATGACCGGAAACCCTGAACGCGTGGTGATGAGGCCAACGACGATCTGCTACTGCATCGGCTTGTTGTCTTTGGAGAAGCCTGGCTTCTGGAAATCGTACTCCTTGAAGGACTCGAAGTAGAGCGTGGTAACGTCGTAGAGCACCAGACTGAACGTCTCCTGCATGGCATCACGGGCGGTCTGGATTGCTGCCGTCTCGATTGTTGCCTGATGCTCCAGCAGTTTCGGCAGCATGCGATGGAGTGTTCTTCGAGCATACTTCACATTGAAATGCGTCTCCAGCAGCTCCAGCGTCATCAACTTCGAGGCCGGCTCAATGATGCGCATGAGCGCCAGATCAAGGTACAGTTCAGGTAGTTCGCCAAGGCCGCATTTCCGGGCGCAGGCAAGAAGGGCCCGGCGGGCAAACTGATGGGTGACGCCGATAAGTTTGGACCGGGCAAAAACGTCTTGAACCGATAAGGGGGCCTTCGGGGGTGTTGGAGTTTCGGCAAAGAGATCGGGTTGCCGGCAATGGGCTTCAGCGTACTCTCGGGCCTCGGCCATCAGCAACTCGAGATCGTGCTCGGTATGGGCACTACCGATGTGCTTGAGGAAAGGGCGCTGCTTCCCCTTGTTCTGGACCACCTGGACGGCTGTTGCTCCAGATGCAGTCTTTACCGTTCTGATTGTCAGGTCTCCGCGCATGGCAAAAGATACCATTAGTGCGAAAACTCGGGAATCGAAAAATTCTAACTAATAGAAAAATAACGAGTTAATTTTTGGTCGCCGTTGATTTTCAAAAAGTGGCACAAGTCAGGAGAGCATCCAGTCACACCTCAAAAAGGTGAAAGAGATCATCAAGGCGAACAAGGCTACAAAACAGTTGCACCTGATTGGCTATCTCAACCCGGTATTACGTGGTTGGGCCAATTACCACCGCTACGCTGTGGCCAAGAGAACCTTTGCTTATAATGACTCGCGAATCTGGTTTATGCTATGGCAATGGGCAAAACGACGACATCCTAACAAAGGGGCCCGATGGGTCAAAGCTAAATACTTTACGACTCAGAGGTACCGTAATTGGGTGTTTGCCGCCATGGTAGATCCTCGGAAGAAACAGCGGTTAACGCTGTTTCTCGAAGGGAGTATACCAATAAAGTGGTATAACAAGATCAGAATGGGAGCTAATCCTCACGATCCAGACATAAAGCGCAAGGCCTCTGTTGTTGCCCATACAAACGTTGCCGGTACAAAGTATTCTCAAGTTGCTTGTCGATCCGATGAACCAAGGATTCAGAATCAACTGTCTTGGCTTGCAGGAATCCATTGGAGAAAAAGTACTTTCTTATCTCAGGAGAACCGCAGAGGCGCTTTCCGGGAAAGTCAGTAAGGAGTATGATTCGTTTTAGAAAAACAGTGTTTTGTGTTGTTTTTCTCGAATGAAATATGTTCATATTAATATGAAGGTGTCACAATACATAGACGAGCTACAGGCGAAAGGCTCTTTCTGTTTTATCGGGGCTGACGTTTCATCAGCACTTGGATTGAGTACTGTTGCTGCCCGTGACGCATTGCGCCGTCTGCGGTATAAAGGTATCGTTGCTATGCCGTATCGGGGATTTTATGTGGTTGTCCCACCGGAATACCGCAAGATGGGCTGTCTGCTGGCAAGTCAGTTTATTCCGTCATTGATGGAGTATCTGAAAGAACCCTATTATGCGGGCATACTTTCAGCTGGAGAGTATTACGGTGCCGCCCATCAGCGTCCTCAAGCCTTTCAGGTTATCGTCGAGCATATTCGTCCCGGGATTGTCTGTGGCCAGGTCAGGGTTGACTTTATTCAGCGCAACAATGCATCAACAATGCCAACCCGCGATTTCAAAACTCCTCGCGGGTATTTGAAAGTCTCAACACCAGAAGTGACCGCCTTTGATGTTATCGGTTATCCCCATCATGCGGGTGGGCTTGACAATGTCGTCACCGTGCTTGCCGAGTTGACTGAATCCTTGAATGCCGAGAAATTGGTTGCCATAGCCGGATTGTCGCCGATCACCTGGACCCAACGTTTGGGCTATTTGCTTGAAATGATAGGGGAGTCAGGATTGGCCGACGGATTGGCTTCATATGTTGCAGAAAGAAAACCTGTTCCTGTTCTGCTCTCTCCCTCTCGTCCACATTCCGGTGTCCGTCAAGTCACCCGCTGGCGGCTTCTGCCGAACGAAAAGGTTAGTCCAGATCTATGATCCCTCTTGATTATATCACCCAGTGGCGTACCCACGCCCCATGGCAACAGATATCCCAGGTCGAGCAGGACATGATTATTTGCCGTGCGTTGGTTGATCTTTACAGCCATCCTGTTGCAGCGGAAAATCTTGTGTTTCGTGGGGGCACAGCCCTTTTCAAGCTGCATCTTTCTCCAGCGAGATATTCTGAGGATATCGATCTGGTACAGAAGACGTCGGGGCCGATCGGCCCCATCATGGACGCGGTCAAGGAAAAACTGAATCCCTGGCTGGGTGAACCCAAGCGGAAGCAGTCAGAAGGGCGGGTTACACTGATCTGGCGGGTTGAATCAGAAGAAGGTCTTCCCTTACGATTGAAAGTTGAGATCAATTCCAGAGAGCATTTTACTGTCATGGGATATCACCAGATTCCATTCACGATGACCTCCCGATGGTATACCGGGAGTGCGTCAATTACCAGCTATGATAAGGACGAATTGCTTGGGACAAAACTGCGGGCTCTCTATCAGCGGAAAAAAGGTCGTGATCTGTTCGACCTTTGGTATGCAGCGCAGACGATTGCTGTAAACCCGCAGTCCATCGTTGCCTGTTTTCTGCGCTATATGGAGCATGAACAACATAAGATCACTCGGGCAGAGTTTGAGATGAACCTATTCGAGAAACTCGACGATCTGCGTTTTCTTGAAGACATGAGTCCACTTTTGACCAGTACGACAGCATGGGATGCGAAGTCAGCTGGAATTTATGTGCTTGAGGTGCTCGCTCCGCTGATGCCTGGTGATGCATGGCAAAAAACAAAAGAGAAATTGGCGTTTTATAAGGCGAAGTGAGGTCTCTGCCGATTTTATTGTTAGTGCGCGTTGTTGATCGATGCTGATGAAAATTTTGTTACACCATTGTTATACGGGTGTCGGTCAAGAGTATGTAAGTTTATAAAATTAAATGAGATGAGGTTTTAGTGCTAAATCTACATGGTAGAGGTCAGAGGTTCGAATCCTCTATTGCCCACAACTCCATATTTCAAAGCCCTGCAGGTCATGTTATCGGCAGGGCTTTTTTCATTTCCTCGATTTCCGTTCCAGGAATTTTTATCCTGTAGACGTTTGTTTATAAGGCAGGTAATAGATTTTGGCCATGAGTAGTCAGGCAAAAAGCCACTACCTTGCCCCTCAAACGGTATAGGTTTACAAATGAAAGAGTTATGGGTATTGAAAAGAGTAACAGGGAAGAACTATCAATCGTGCATCTCATAGAGCAGCCATCTGCAGAAGACGCTGTTCACGATGCTGCGACAAAAGGCGAGGAGGATGAGAAGGGCATACTGGAATCCAAAGAAGAATCGATGGATTCCGAAATGCCCAACTGGTTTGAACTGTGATGATCGTTCTAACGTAGTAGAAGCAATGGGATTTTGCTTGAGCTGATCATTCTGGTTGTGTTGCTTCCAACAAAGAACTTGCGAATGCGTGAGTGACCATAGGCCCCCATAACCATCAGGTCTATACTCATGGTATCCTGGTAATCCAGGAGGGTGTTGATAACATCACCTTCCAAGAGGGCACCTGTGACGCTTAATCCTGCTTGTTCAAGTTTAGTACAAGCTTTTTCCAGCAGCATTCGAGGTTCAGGTTTGCTTGAATTGTTGATCATAACTACATGACATTCAATTCCTTTCAGCAGTGGACTTTCAGCTACCATGTCGACCGCTTTTTCAGCGGTAGTACTTCCATCGTAGGCGATCATAAACCGTTTTGGTGCAGCAAAGCCTGGCATGACGACCAGGATCGGTCGGTGCATGGTCCTGATTACTGTTTCTATATGGCTTCCTATGCTGCCTGGAGCATTCTCATGCATTTCCCCCTGCCTGCCCATAACAAGAAGTCGACTTTCTGACTGCTGCTCCAGAACGGTTTCTGGCAAGTTTCCATGCAGCTGCAGTAGGTCTATTTCTTCGTCATAATGATCTGAAATCCTCTCTCGGGCTGCTTGCAGCATCGCTTTACCATGTTCCAGGGCAAGACGGCTTTTTTGCTCTTCAAGCCTGACCATTTCTTCAAGAAGATGTTCCCTGGTGCCCAGTCCAATGCTTCCCGAAAGGTCACCTTTTGCCGGAAGCTCAGGTTTTTCCAGTACATGCAGGAGTGTCAGGGGAGCCTGCAGCTGTGTGGCAGCCCATGCTGCTGCATCGCAAACTGCTCCGGCAGCGGCTGAACCGTCAATACATCCTATAACTTTTGACATAATGTTTCTCCTTAATGTCCTGCGAGAAGTTTTTCCACTTCCTCTGGTTTATCATGTACACCGAACCGATCGACAATGGTTGAACTAGCTTCGTTCATGCCGATCAGTTCAACCTTGGTGCCTTCCCTCCTGAACTTGATGACCACCTTGTCAAGTGACGAAACAGCGCTGATATCCCAGAAGTGCGCCCTGGAAAGATCAATCACTACGCTGTCGAGTGCTTCACGGAAATCAAATGATGCATAGAATTTGTCGGCAGAAGCGAAAAAGACCTGGCCGCTAACCTTGTACGTGCGAGCTCCCTCACCTGTAAGCGTGCTGGTGACCGCCATGTAGTGGCCAACCTTGTTGGCAAAGAACATGGCAGCAAGCAATATACCGACAAGAACGCCAATTGCGAGGTTATGGGTCGAGACTACAACGATGACCGTTGCCACCATGACGATATTGGTCGAAAGCGGATAGGTTTTCAGCTTGACAATTGATTCCCACGAGAACGTGCCGACAGAGACCATGATCATGACGGCAACCAGTGCTGCCATTGGAATCTGGCGGATCCAGTCGCTGAGGAAGACTACCATGATAAGCAGCAGAATACCTGCAGTAAGGGTTGAAAGCCTGGTTCGACCTCCCGACTTGACATTGATCACGGACTGGCCGATCATGGCACATCCTGCCATTCCGCCAAGAAATCCGGTGGCGATGTTTGCAAGTCCCTGGCCTTTGCATTCACGGTTCTTGTTGCTACCGGTATCGGTAAGGTCGTCAACAATAGTGGCTGTCATCATTGATTCCAGAAGGCCAACAACGGCAAGCGCTGCCGAGTAAGGGAAAATAATCTGTAGGGTTTCCATGGTTAACGGCACCTCCGGCAGGAGGAAGACTGGCAATGTATCGGGCAACTGGCCCATATCGCCGACGGTTCGGATGTCGAGTCCCAAGGCGATTGAAACAATGGTAAGCAGCACAATAGTGACAAGTGGAGAGGGAATGACTTTACCAATGCCGGGGAGGAGTGGAAAGAGGTAGATAATACCGAGTCCTGCAGCCGTCATGGCGTAGACATGCCAGGTGACGTGAGTGAGTTCAGGTAGCTGTGCCATAAAGATGAGGATGGCAAGCGCATTGACAAAGCCGGTGACGACTGCCCTGGAGACAAACCTCATCAGGTCGCCAAGCTTGAGGTAGCCGGCAACAATCTGGAGCATGCCGGTAAGGATTGTCGCAGCAAGCAGGTATTGAAGGCCATGTTCCTTGACCAAGCCGACAATGAGGAGTGCCATGGCTCCTGTTGCTGCCGAAATCATGCCGGGACGTCCACCAGCTATGGCAGTAATGACAGCCATGGAAAACGATGCATAGAGTCCGATTTTGGGATCGACGCCTGCAATAATGGAAAAGGCGATTGCTTCAGGAATAAGGGCAAGAGCGACGACAAGGCCGGAAAGAAAATCTCCCCGAATATTTCCGAACCACTCTTGTTTTAACGTGTTCTGCATATGGGTGTACTGTTGCTCTTCGTGAATGGAATAAATCTTGGGTCATGGTCTATCGAACAGGAATCCTTTAGGGGGGGATTGCCAGGGCGTCCTGCACCGACGAAGAATAGCTCGGAAGGTACTTTTCTCTATAGTTTTTTACAAAAAATTAAAAAAGCCCTGCACAACGCAGGGCTTTTAGGAAACATATGATCGGGAGGTCAGCTTTACCGTGCTGATTCCAGTGCAGCAATCCTGGACTCAATTGGTGGATGGCTACTGAATAGAGCCATGACGGCTGAGCCGGTAATGCCGCTTGCAGCCATTTCCTTGGGCAGTTGGCCAGCTTGAAGGCCGCCGAGTCCTCGCAAGGCCTCTATCATGGGACGCTTGTCTCCCATCAGTGCTGCAGCTCCGGCATCCGCACGGTATTCGCGCTGGCGGGAGAAGTACATGACAACAATACTTGCAAGGATGCCAAACATGATCTCGAGTGCAATGCTCGTCACCCAGTAACCGATTCCAGGGCCTGTAGATTCTTCGTCATTGCCTCTGAGGAAGCTGTCAATCACCGATGCAAGGGCACGCGCCAGGAAGATTACGAACGTATTGACTACACCCTGTATCAGCGTGAGGGTTACCATGTCACCGTTCTCTATATGCGCTACTTCATGAGCCAGCACTGCTTCTACCTGCTGCTTGTTCATGCTCTGTAGTAGCCCTGTCGAGACTGCGACCAGCGAGCTTGATTTGCTCGCGCCGGTTGCAAAGGCATTGGGTGCGCCGTTATATATGGCAACTTCCGGCATAGGCAGGCCAGCTTTTTTGGAAAGTTTTCGCACTGTGTCCACAAGCCATGCCTCGTCCTGGTTCCGGGGCTGTTCTATCACTTTTGCCCCTGTACTCCATTTTGCCATGGTTTTGGACATCAGAAGCGAAATAAACGAGCCACCAAAGCCTATGAGGGCTGCAAATGCGAGCAGCATGCCCATATTGAGGCCATTGGCTGTCAGGTAGTGGTCTATGCCCAATAATCGCGCAGTGATTGACAGTACCGCAATGACCGCAAAGTTGGTCAATAAAAAAAGGACTATACGTTTCATCCTTGTTCTCCTATCTATAATTGTATTGTTATGTTCGTTTTAGGGAGGCAGGTGCTTACCTCTGGATTTCTGCACCCTTGTTTTGTGAATAATTTACATAAATTATAAATAAGAAACACGGTAGGCTACATTATTTAACGGCTGCCGGCAAGGTCGCTCAGATACTTGTGGGCATAGATCTTGCCTAGTTTAGACAGTTTCGCAAGCTCGTCAAGGTACAGCTGTTCTATTCCGTATTGTTGACGAATCCGGTTGATCATCGATACCCATAGATGCGCAGTCATCTCTGCATCTGCAAGTGCACGGTGAAACGTTCCGGATTGGGGTATGCCTGCATGGGATACCAGTGTCTGTAGCTTATGGTTCGGTGCATCCTGGTACACCCTTCTCGAAACCAGAAGTGAGCAGCAGCACTCTCCATCAAACACCTTGTCTACCCTTTTGAGTTCCGCATCCAGGAATTTCCTGTCGAACGAGGCATTATGGGCCACGATATTCCGACCAGAGAGAAATGCTGCAAATTCAGCCATAACCTCTTCGCATCGGGGTTCGCGTTTCAGCATCTCATTGGTAATACCTGTATAGCTTTCAATGAATGAACTTATGCGGAAACCGGGATTCATGAGTCGCTGGAACCGATCAATAATTTCCCCATGCTCGAGAAGTACCGCCCCAATCTCTATAGCCCGGTCACCATACTGCGGTGACAAGCCGGTTGTCTCGAAATCAAGTACTACAATGCTGTCCGCTATTGATCGTTTCATTCATCCTCGGTTGAATTATTACCATCAGCTTGTATAAAGCTCTGTATAGCTTTATTTGAATCTGCTTATTTTTAAAGAGTATACGTATTTTTCATTACTATCCATTTTGTTTAAGGCTACACAAATCAGCAGACCTCAGTACCCCTATGCTGGAGCAGGAAACACATGAACAGAAAAGCCTTCTTGGAGAAGGCGTGACCGAAGTTGAAATCGGCTTTGGTGACGGCGAGCATCTCATCAGGAGGGCCGCTGAACATCCGGACATAACATTTATCGGGATCGAAAAAAAATCAACACGGGCAGCGGTTGTAGCCGCAACGGTCGAACGTAAACATCTGGATAATATCCGGATTGTACAGGCCTGTGCACATGAGGCTTTCCGGGACTTGTTGCCTGCAAGCTCTATTGCCAGGATCTATGCGCTTTTTCCCGATCCCTGGCCGAAAAGGAAGCATGTCATGTACAGGCTGTTTTCTTCGGAATATCTGCGCTTGATGAATAATCGTCTTCAGCATGGCGGTAAGGCGCTGATTGTGACCGACAGTGAACAGTATTACCACTGGATCCTGAAACAGACCACCAGTACCGGGTTCGAAGTTGAGAACGGTACCATTCCACCCCAGTACAATACCAGGTTTGAACGTAAATGGGTCGATCAGAATCAACAGAGCTTTTATCGGATACTGCTTACAAAACACCTGCATGTTGATGTCTGAAGATTTGCTTGCAGATGTTGCAATGGCAGGGTTTTGGATTTCACCTGTTTCTTTTCTATATACTCCAGTCCATTTTATATAGGTAAAATACATTAGAAGTACTGCTGCATGCGGTTTGGTTTCTCGATATCCGTATTGAGCCTCTTACAGGCAGTATTGTATGTTCTTGTCTTTTCTGTTACGGAGCTTCATGCATCTCCTGTTATTATTGAGGATCAGTCGTGTATAAATATCACGGGCGATGTTTCCTACCTCGAAGATCCGGACGGAACCCTGACAATCGATGATGTCCATTCTGCCGCATTGACGAATAGCTTTCTTGAAGCTGACGATGAAATAACCTCCCTTAACCTTGGTTATACGACTTCTGCATACTGGATACGTTTCAGGCTTGCGTCGTTATCGGGTATGCCACAGGAGCGTTTTCTCGAAGTCGCATATTTCGGGCTCGACAAGCTGGAACTCTATTCTCCTGATGGCACCATGAAGGTATCGGGGCATGAAATTGATCCCGAAAACAGGCTATGGCCGCACAGGTATTTCATTTTTCCACTTCAGCTCAGGCCGCAGGAAGATCAAGGCTATTACTATCTCAAGGTCTACAGTACCGATTCCCTGATACTTCCCCTTGTGCTATGGCAACCAAAGACATTCATAGGCCATGCCTGGCTTGACAATGTCTTGCAGGGGATCTATTTCGGAGCCCTTATCTCGCTGGTGATTTACAATCTGCTGATGTATGGTGCCCTTCAGGAGAAAACCTACCTCTATTATGCGGCGTTTATCAGCTCAATCGGCGTGGGCTTTTTCTTTTTTAACGGTTTCGGCAATCAACTGCTCCTGCCTGCCCTCGTTCGTCAGTACTCTACGAAGAGCGCCTTTGCTCTTGCCAGTTTTTTCGCTTTCCTGTTTGTCATGGAGTTGCTGGGAACAAAGCAGAATTATCCTGTGATCCATCGGTTGGTCAAACCCGTCATAGCTGTACATCTCCTGACTGCAATAGCTCCGTTCGTTGGTATATCGCCACAGTTTGCAGGTGTTATGCTCTCTTCTGCCCTGGTTCCAACAGTGATGTTTGCCTTGCTGCTGGCAGTATTGAGCTTCAGGAAAAAACAGCCTGGATCTCGCTACTTTCTGTTTGCATGGACTCTTTTTCTCTTCTCGGCCCTGGTGACAAGCCTCAACAACTTTGCTGTTATTCCGGCACATCAGAAAACCATGAATTTTCTGCAGTACACGAGCATGTTTGACATGCTCCTGTTGACGCTCTCCATCAGCCAACGGGTAGAGGCTGAACGGAAGGCTAAAGATGACGCCCTTGCAAAAGCCGCCCGCTTGAAGGAGAATCTTATCAGTACACTGCAGGTGACGGGCCGGCAGCTCGAAGCGAAAGTGCGAAGCAGAACGAAAGATCTTGAAGATGCACTTTTGCTGGAGCAAGGCACCTTTGAGAGGTACCGGAAGTTTGATGCCATGATGACGCATGATTTCAGGACCCCCCTTGCGATCATTGCTAACCAGAGCCAGCTTGCTCTAAAGGAGTTAGAGCGGGGTATCGATAATTCCTTGCATAATATGGCGGTTGTTCGGCAGGCAGCAGCACGACTTAATACCCTCTATACCAGGATGGAAGAAAAAGACAAGGATCTTGCTCAAATTCGCTACCAGGAACGGGTACAGCTTGATCTCTTTTCCTGGCTACGCGAGATAGGCGATGAAATGTCGCCAGGAAGCGGGCATACGATCAGCGTTGATTCAGGCAGTGTACCAGTTATTGTGGAGGCAAACGCTTTCCTGCTGAGAATTGCCGTTACCAACCTGATAGATAACGCTGAAAAATACTCTCCACCCGGAAGCACTGTTTCGCTCATGCTCAAGCATGACGACAACTACGCCTATATTAGAGTCGGGAGCGAAGGGAAGGCGATTGCGGATATTCACCGGGAAAAAATATTTGAAAAGCATTATCGGATTCACTCAAACCCGGATGCTCCAGGTAGAGGTATAGGCCTTTTTATTATCAGGGATATTGTAGAAAGTCATCAAGGCTCGATTGCCCTGGAAGCTACCGGCGAGTACGGAAACATTTTCTGTATCTCCCTTCCTCTCGCCCAGGAGCCAACCGGCAAAACATCGTGTGAGGCATGAAGAGTGTTCTTGTCGTTGAAGATGAGGTGTACCTGAGGGATGCCATCATTAGCTACCTTGCCCTGGAGGGAGTTGAGGCAGATGGTGCCGCAACACTCAAGGAGGCTAGGGAGCTCATATTCAAGGGAAACTACACTGTGGTTGTGCTTGATCTGAACCTTCCTGATGGTGATGGTGTAGAGTTTGCAAAAGAGCTTCCCGAAACTACCGGTGTTATTATTGTAAGTGCACGAGGGGCTCTTCACCAGCGCCTTGAAGGCCTTCGAACAGGTGCTGATGCTTACCTTGTAAAACCTATAGACTTGCCGGAGTTGTTTGTCATTGTTACCAACATCCGGGAGCGTCTCGATGAAGCTTCTGAAAAAAAAGACAAGGGCCTTTTCAAGGAGGGCACTGTTACATGGCTGGGAGAGTATGCTGCTGCTTCAACCTGTCACATAGAGAGCAGCGATGCAGGGATTCTGGATATTCCTCGGGGGGAATCGGGCGGTTCAGGTACTATACAGATCTTGCCCATAGGTTCTGATATCAGTGTATGCTCAATCGCATACAGTCCAGTGCCTGGCGCAGTAGATCCTTACCATCACATTGCCTCTATCAGGATGACTTTTTCAGAGCCGGCACTGGTTCTTGCAGCTATGGATGCCGGTAAGGCGATGATCTCGGAAAAAGTGAACGGAGCTGATATTGAGCTTGAACAGGGGATGATGCTCTTCGAGCTCACACAGGAACCCCTATTTCCGTTCGCATTGGATGCACAGGCAGTCAGCAAAGTGCGGATGCTTTGTATTAGCAGGACGCTCTTGTACAATATTCTGGAACTTGACTATATAGAATCCCTGAAGCAGCAGCTGCAGGTTAGCCGGGAAACAGGAGCAACCTTGGTTCCTATATCGAAAATGGTTGAAACGCTCTTTCAATCATGCGTTCCCGACAACCTCGAGAGTGATAAACAGCAACCCCTGGGCCTTCACTCCCGTATACTAACCTTCCTTAACAGTCTGGCCG
>Ga0272444_10000364_pt1 | contig 49792 bp, 40 predicted proteins | sample SSMForm13_FD_201033 | JGI IMG/M metagenome (GOLD analysis project Ga0272444, IMG submission 201033) | Marine sediment archaeal communities from Little Sippewissett salt marsh, Falmouth, MA, United States - SSM-Form-13 | ecosystem: Environmental > Aquatic > Marine > Wetlands > Sediment ... | reverse complement strand
CGAGCGCGGCGGCTTCGACCGAGAGATCCATCATCGGAAGAAGGATGTCGGGATGCCATCGGGAACCGATGGCTCGGAGAGAGTTCGCGTGTGTTCCCGCATCGAACAGGTTCTCGCGCAGGGTGGTCCCGGTCAATCGGGCACCCGGATAGCCAATCAGCGGAGCGACGGGCAAGTGTCCAAGCTTGTTAATCCAGTCCTGCAAGGGGTTCATTCGAGACCTCCGAGGGAGCCGTTTTGCCAGGGTTCGTAGTGCCGTCCAAGCGGCGATGAAGACAATCTGTGTCAGTACAATCGTGGCAACCGAACGGGGTTTCGGCTTGGCGGATTTGCCTGCCGATTCCGATGATGAACGTCCGGCTCTTGATCGGAACCATCAGCAAGTGCGGGGTGAGCTGTACACCGATGTCGTCTGCTGCCAGCCAGTCGAAGACGAGCCGTTGGTTGGACAGATCCCACGCTCCCGATGTCGTTCCGGGAGCATAGGCGCGGCTAGCGTTGCAGCCCATGGTGGATGCCCGATCTCGCATGTAGGATACAAGGTGGTTGCACAGATCATCCAGTGCTGCGATTGCGAAGGCTTCACAGATCCACGAATCGAGCCACCGGCCTTTCGTACGCAGCTTGCCTGCAAGAGCGTCGATATCTCCGCCGACCGTGCAAAGTCCGACACCAAGGTGGGTGGCCTGCTGGATGGGTTTCGGCAACCGACTGCGGCCGATGTCTACCCTTGCTTCGATATCCAGAATCCGCCCGACGCTCCTCATAGAGAGGGCTTGGTGTGCTTCGGGGAGGAGGGCTCTCACGTGCTCTCGGAGCCTGGTGCTCTCCTCCGACACGCCCCGTTGAGCAAGTCTCGACAGGATGTGGTTCCCGCTCGGGGGGCAGGGAGGAGAAGGGAGCAGAAACTCCGAACCGTCAAATCCCACGCAAGAACTGATCGAATCATAGGTCATCTCACAGCAGAGCTGCGCCGGTTGAGGGATCGAAAAGGTGGAACCTGTCGGGATTGATCGACAGCCAGATGGTCGAACCAAGGTCGACGTTGCAGTGCGGATCCAAGCTGGCCACCGTGCGTGTTGTGCCGACATCTGCGTAGACAAGCAGCGAGTGCCCGAGTTGCTCCGTAACGACAACCGTTGCCGGGATCGAGCCGGCGTCTTCGCTGACAGGCCCGTCGAAATCCTCGGGTCGGATACCAAGAAGGATCTCTCCCGCAGGCACCATCGAAGCGTTCCCCGGAACGGACAACTGGAATCCTTCACCAGAGACAACGAGTTGATTCCCGTTTCCCGATGCAGTTGCGGGGAGGAAATTCATCGAAGGGCTTCCGATGAACCCAGCAACAAAGGCGTTGGCAGGATGGTCATAGGTTGCCTTGGGCGAGGCGTACTGCTGGACAACTCCGTCCTTCATAACGGCGATACGGTCACCAAGTGTCATCGCCTCGACCTGATCGTGGGTCACGTAGATTGTCGTTGTCTTCAAGCGTTGGTGGAGTTGTTCGAGTTCGGTTCGCATCTGGACACGGAGTTTCGCGTCCAGATTTGAGAGGGGCTCATCAAACAGGAAGACCTTCGGATTACGCACAATCGCGCGCCCTACGGCGACCCGCTGGCGCTGGCCTCCGGAGAGTTCACGAGGTTTGCTCTCCAGCTTGTCTTCGATTCCGAGCAGTTCGGCCACCTTGTGAACTCGCTCCCGGATCTCCGCTTTCGGGAATTTGCGAAGCTTTAAGCCAAATGCCATGTTGTTGAAGACATTCATGTGAGGGTACAGCGCGTAGTTCTGGAAGACCATCGCGATGTCACGATCTTTTGGGGGAACGCGATTCACGGTGCGCTCACCGATCGCGATCTCGCCGTCCGTTGGTTGCTCCAGCCCGGCGACCATCCGCAGGGTTGTTGTCTTCCCGCATCCCGATGGACCGACAAGAACGGTGAACTTTCCATCTTCAACCACCATGGACAAGGCATCGACAGCCTTGAAGTCGCCGAACTTCTTCGTCACGTTCGTGAGGGTTACGTCTGCCATGCGGCTCTTCCTCCTTACTGGCTGCAGCCGGTGAATCGACAGCTGGGTTGACTTTTTAACACATTGTGATAAAATTATCAACATGCGTGGAATGGACGCCAAGACACGAGAGCTGGCTACGGTTAGTTATTTGCACTATCGAAGAGGGCTCAGCCAGACGGAAATCGCCAAACGGCTTGGCAAGTCGAATATGACCGTCTCCAGGCTGCTCCGCGAGGCACGTGAGCGAGGTGTTGTGCAGTTCCGGCTTACGGTTCCGTGTCCGAGCGATCCTGTGGTTGAATCCAGGCTTAAGGCAAGATTCGATTCTCTGGATGATGTGATTGCCGTCGATGAGACACTTCTGGGTGCGGACAACATCAAGCGAGTTCTTGGGCAAGTGGCGGCCGACTACCTGCCGTTCTTCCTTGAGGATGGGATGCATCTTGGAGTTGGTGGTGGAGAGACGGTGGCGCATTTGGTGGATACCTTCGATGACAGCATCGGGCTGTCCGACATCACCGTCGTTCAGTTGACGGGGGTCACCGGGCAAGTCGCAAAGCTGGGAAATGAGACGCTCACGACGCAGAGACTGAGCGAGAAGCTCAATGCTCGAGGGTTCTTCTGCCCGATTCCCAGCCCCTTCGATCGGAATCTGCTTGGAGAGAATGACCAGGTCCTTGCTCAGTTTGGTGTGGAAGCGACGGAACGCTGGAACTGCATCGATGTAGGCGTTACCGGGATCGGTACAAGCCAGCCCCGCCTGTCGCCTTCACGCGAGGGGTACCTGTCCGCGCAGCAGTTGGAGTCGCTCAACGCACAAGGGGCGGTGGGAGACATCCTTCTCCACTTCTTTGGAGTCAATGGTGAAGTCGTTGATCGAGACTTCGACGCCACGGTGACAGCGATCTCCTGGGAGCAGCTTCAGCGTGTCAAGACAGTGATCGCGATTGCCGGAGGCCAGGACAAGATCGAGTCCATTCTTGGCGCACTTCGTTCCGGAGTGATCAACGTGCTCATCACCGATCGCAGCACGGCGCATTGCATCCTTGAGCGTCTGGAACGTGAAGACAAGGAGCATTCGTCTTGATCTCATTCCGATCATGTCACGTTAGCGCGAAGCTTTGTGATTTAACAGAGTTGAAAGCCTCTCCATTAATCCATTCACAAATGAAAGCGAGGTGATCAAGCCAAGACACGTGACGTACATGTTGTAGAGAATGCCGTCATCGACGGCACGGTTCCGAAAGGGAGGAAACAAGGCATGAATCGCCTGAGCAAATGCACGTGGCTTCTCAGTATCTGTCTGGTAGGGCTTCTTGCTGTGCCAGTCTTTGCAGATCAGCTTGTCTCGGATGATGACATCCTTGCTCAACTCAATGAGATGAGCATCGACTGGGAGCAGGCTGACGGAGTAAGTATCTACTGCGCGTTCCAGAGCGAATCAGACACATGGAAGTGGGAGGAATACGGTCTGATCGATCTCTTCCAACAGCTGACCGGAATCAACGTTGATTACACAATGTTCGAAGAGGCACAGCTCAGAGAAAAGACAACGACGGATATCATGACCGGTACCGGAATTTTCGATGCCTATATGTTCGACCCCATGTTTATGAGGGGATACGATCGAGCCAATGGGCTTCAGGATCTCAACGTGTTCCTCGAAGATCCATCCTTGACGGACCTGGTTGGAATGGGTTGGCCGGACGATTTCCCGGCAGACTTTGTCGCGATGGGATCTCTTGACGATCGAATCCTTGGGCTGCCGATGCACATGTCGGGTCAGATCCTCTTCTACAACAAGAGGATCTTCGAAGAGAGCGGTCTGGATCCGAATCAGCCTCCGACAACGATGGAGGAACTTGCTGAGTACGCGGCCGCGTGCCATCACCCAGAGGATGGCCAATACGGGATCGCGCTGCGTGGACTGCGCGGAGCCGGGCTGAATGTGTTCGCTTGGTCGTCTTTCTTCAAGGCGTTCGGTGGCGAGTGGTTCGATGCCGATTGGCAGCCGATGCTTGACTCGCCGGAAGCAGTTGCGTCGGTTGATTACTACTCGAACCTGATCCGCGACTTTGGTCCTCCAGGTGTGGCGAATTGGGAATGGAGCAAAATCCTCAACGCACTGCAGCAGGGAACCATCGCGATGACGATCGATGCGCCTCCGTTCGCCGGATCCATCGAGGATCCTGACGCGTCGCTGACCGTGGGCGAATGGGGATATGCAGTGAATCCCGCCGGATCAGCCGGAAGCGTCATGACGCCGTACTCGTGGTTTGTCGGTATCAGCCCGTACGCTTCGACAGAGAAGCAAGAGGCGGCTTGGTTGTTCATCAGCTTCGTCACCAGCAAGCCGGTGCAGCTGGCGCTTGGTGCGATGGAGTGCCCGAGCCGTAAGTCGGTGATTCTCGACGAGTCGTTCAACGACGAGTTCCCGTGGATGGCCGAGTGGCAAGCTGCGCTGGTCGCCAACTCTCAGTTTGCAGACCCCGATGCTCGCCCAAGGCTTGCCGAGTGGGCGGAGATTGGTGACGCAATGGGTATCGAGCTGGAGAGCGTCATCGCAGGCAGCAAAGATGCAGCGACTGCCTGTGAATCGGCGAATCAAATGATCCAACGAATCATGGACGAAGCCGGCTACTAGGTCGCTGCTCCGAGGCAAGCCGCTGCATCAGTAGATGATACCCGGTGGCTTGCCTCCCTTTCACTGGTTCCGGAGAGATCGTGGAACCAAGAAAGCAGGTACAGAACAATGCATTCATTGGCTAGACACCGGTATCTCTTTCTTCTTCCTGTATTGGGATATCTCCTTGCTTTCGTCATTTTCCCGACGATCTACACCTGGAAGATGAGCTTCAGCACGTACGGGTTGGGTGTAAACAAGCTCGTTGGCTTCAAGAACTACATCTACCTGGCCAACGACCCGACGTTTGTGCAAGCGTTAATCAACACCCTGTACCTTGTTTGTGCTGCAGTGGCGATCGAGTTGGTCCTTGGATTCCTTATCGCAATGCTGTTGAACCGAACGTTCAGAGGCAAGACGTTGGTGTTCTGGTTCATCTTGTTGCCGATGATCATAGCTCCTGTGGTCGTTGGACTGGCATTCCGGGTGCTTTACGATCCGACTCTTGGGCTGATCAATCATCTGCTTGCATGGATCGGGATTGCGGGCCCCGAGTGGCTGACGACAGGGCACTGGGCGATGCCGAGCATCATCCTGATCGACGTGTGGCAATGGACACCGTTCATGGTGCTGTTGCTGATGGCGGGGCTGCAGTATATCCCGAAGTCGATCATCGAAGCAGCGAGAGTCGACGGTGCGACGAAGCTGAACCTTTTCCGGTACATCACACTGCCCCAAATGAAGAACTTCATCGTGATTGCGGTGATCTTCAGGGCGATGGACTGCTTCAACAACACCTTTGCACAGATCTTCATGACGACTCGTGGCGGTCCGGGACTTGCGACGGAGACACTGCCGATCTATGCGTACAGAACAGCCTTTGTCTTTGTGAAGTTTGGACGGGCGGCGGCGATGAGCATGATGTTGTTCTTCCTGATCGTGGTTTTTGTGACCGCAGTGCGCCGGATTTCCCGTGAGAAGCTGCTGCAGGAGATTTAGGGGAAGGACGAGATTGAAATGAACAACGTAACCGACAAGAAGCTTGTGAGATCCGTGGGATTCGCTTTGTTGCTTGCCATCATTTGCCTGGTGTCGTTTTTCCCCGTTTTCTGGATTTTCACCACGGCGTTCAAGGCTCCAGCCGATGTCATGTGCTCACCGCCGAGGATCTTTTTCACGCCGACGGTTGACAATTTCCAAGCTGTCCTTGCGAAGCCCGGAGTGGCGAGCATGTTCCTCAACTCCGCGGTGATCGCATTGAGCGCGTCGCTCATCGTAATTGCGCTGGCATTCCCAGCCGCTTACAGCCTTGCGCGGTTTCGCATGAAGCGCAAGGATGATATGGCGTTCATGATGCTGTCACTCAAGATGTTCCCGCCTGTCGCCGTCGTGATTCCGTTCTACATCATGTACAACAAGATCGGGCTGTACGACTCACAGATCGGCCTGATCCTGCTGTATGTTGCAGTGAACATTCCCTTAGCGGTATGGCTGCTCCTGGGCTTCCTCAAGGAGCTGCCGGTGGCTCTCGAGGAGAGCGCGCTAGTCGATGGTGCCAACCCGATTCAGGTCTTGACGCGAATTGTTCTGCCACTCTCGGCTACAGGTCTTGCCGCGGTGGGGATTCTCACGTTCATCATGTGTTGGAACGAGTTCTTCTTTGCCCTGGTGCTTACGGGGCGGAATACGAGAACGCTCACGGTGTTCCTCTATTCGTTCATGACCTTCCGCGAGATTCAGTGGGGCCCGTTGATGGCGTTGGGAACGATGATGACACTGCCGGTGATCATCTTCTCGGTGTTCTTCCGCAAACAGCTCATCGAAGGAATCACGCTTGGAGCACTTAAGGAGTAGGTGGAATGACGACTGAAACGGCCAAGGAGAGCACTTCGGCGCCTCGCGAGCGAGTGCTTCGGGCACTGAATCACCAGGAGCCTGATCGAGTACCGATCGTGATCGGAGGATCGGCACAAAAGATTGCGCTTCCAACGGTTTGTCAGCTTCTAGAGCACTACAGTTTGCCGGAAGCATCGTTGCGGCAAGTCTTTGCGCAGTTCCGCTTCGAGCACGTGTCCGAGCCGTTGTGGCAACGGCTCGGGGCGGATGCACGACATGTCTACTGGCAACCGGAACGGCGCTTCTCACTTAAGCTGCAGGAGACAGGCGATGTGTACGTCGACGATTGGGGATTGGATTACAACTTCTCCCTTGGCGGTGGCGCAACGAGCTGTGTGTACCGAAGTGCTCCCCTTGCCAAAGCGACGGTGTCGGACTTAGACACGCGATCGTGGCCTGACCCGGCGGCGGATGACCGGACGATCGGCATGCGGGAAGCAGCTCAGGAGCTGGCCTCCGAGGGTCGCTATGCCGTCTATGCATACCGGCACGGCGGTGTATTCGACTATGCCTCGTTCCTTCGCGGAACGGAGCGGTTCATGCTGGATCTTGTGATGAACAAGCCATTCGCGATGCGGTTGGTCGAGAAAGTCACTGAAATTCTCATCTCCTACTACGAGAGGTTGCTCGATGCGGTGGGTCCATATGTCGATGTGATCGAGATTGCTGATGATCTTGGAACGCAGAAGGGGCCGATGATTTCACCCCAGACATACGACGAGTTCATCAAGCCATGTCACAAAGCACTGGTGGAGACAATCAAGCGGGATCATCCCGACATCAAAGTGATGATCCACTGCGACGGTGGAGTGCGGCCGTTGCTGCCCGGACTGATTGATGCAGGAATCGACATTCTCAATCCGGTTCAGGTAACAGCCGGCGGAATGGAGCCGAAGGCACTGAAGCGGGACTTCGGCGATGCCTTGGTGTTCCAGGGGGGATTGGATACCCAGAACCTATTGATCAACGCCACGCCGGTGGAGGTTGTCGAGGCGACGAAACAGCTGATTGACACTCTGGCTCCGGGCGGCGGGTATCTGTTTGGGCCGTCGCACAATCTTCTTGCCGATATCCCGGTCGAGAACGTCATTGCCATGTTCGAGACGGCTCAGAGCCATGGCAGAGGATAGAGAGAGTGACGGAATGACGAAGCACACCTCATCGCAGCCATGCAACGATCGTGTTCTGGTGGGAATCGATCTGGGGACGAGCCATCTCAAGGTCCGGGTGTTCGACGCTGAAGGGAATGTCTGTGGGGCAGGCAGTGCCCCCGTTCCGATGCTCAGACCAAGCACGGGCTGCTACGAGCAGGATTCCGTAACGTGGTGGGCTCTGGTCTGCGAGCTTCTTCGGAGGATCGAGGTCGAACACCCCGGCCTTCTTCGAAACGCCGCGGTCATAAGCGTTTGCGGTCACAGCCATGGACCAACCCCCTATGTCAAGGGCCACGGACCGTTGGACAACTGCATCACGTGGCTTGATCAGCGGGGTAGTGAGGAAGTGGCGTGGATGCTTTCTGCGATTGGCGAGACCGCCTTTCACGATGAAGGGAACATGGTCGTTGATACGTGCTACACAGCAGCCAAACTGCTCTGGATTCAACTTCACCGGCCCGATATCTACGATGCGTCAGACGTGTTCCTTCTGCCGAAGGACGTGCTTGTGCACCGGTTGACCGATGTCTTCTCGACGGACTACACGGACGTTTCGGTGACCAATCTGTTCTCGTCGGAAGAGCGAGGGTGGTCGGAGACGCTGATTGCGCGTTGCGGACTGGATCCCAAGAAGCTGCCGCCGGTTCACCAGCCGTGGGAGATTGTGGGGGAGGTTACGCCACGGGCCGCACAGGAAACAGGACTGCGAGAAGGGACTCCCGTTATTGCAGGCGCTGCGGATTGGGCGTGTCTGTATTACGGTGCAGGAGGTGTGCGGCCTCACGTGGTTGTCGATTTGGCCGGTACTGTGGGCGGAGTCATGGTCACGACGGACGACAGCGTCGATCTGCCGGGAATGCCCAGCCTTATTCCCGGGATCCGCAACAGCATCGCGGGATGCATGGAGGCATCATCGGTGATCTATGAGTGGTTCATCGATGAACTGGGGCCACAGAATATCTCTGAGACAGGGGTGTATCGCTTTGAGCGGATGAATGCCGCGGCCAAGAACGTTCCCCCGGGATCGGAGGGGCTCCTTGTGCTGCCTCACTTCGCAGGTGCGCGAAGGCCGCAGAAGGAGAACTCTAAGGGAGTGATCTTGGGGCTCACACTTAGCACGACGCGAGCCACGATCGCTCGCGCGATCATCGAGGGAGTTGCCTTCGAGACACGACGAGCCTTGGAACGTATCGCTGATCAGGGAATTCGCGTGGAATTGATTCGCGCAATCGGCGGCGGAGCACGCAGCACGCTGTGGCGTCAGATCAAGGCCGATGTGAGCGGCATACCGTATTGCACGCTGAACCAAAGCGAGGCTGGAGCGTTCGGAGCAGCGATGCTTGGCGGATATGCAGTGGGAGTGTATCCGACGCTGGAAACCCCGATCGATCGCTTGCTACAGACCGAGAACAGGACAACGCCACGCGAGACGAACGGCAAGCTCTACGATGACTTGTATCGTACCTATTGCCGCTTCTCGGATGGAATGGAAACCAGTGGCTTATACGATGACGTGGATAACTTCTTAAACAAACACAGCACAAGCAGAAAAAGACTAGCTGAACGAAAGGAGCTAGAGTCATGAAGACAGTTGGGCTATACGCAATCGGCGATGCCAGGGTGGTGGATCTGGAGAAACCGTCTCCGGGACCCGGTGAAGTCGTCGTTCAAGTCAAGGTAGCCACCACCTGTGGTACGGATCTGAAGACCTTCCTCCGGGGACGTCCGAACCAACCGTTCCCCACGATTCCCTGGGGGCACGAGTGCGCCGGAATCATCGACGAAGTGGGCGCGGGAGTGGTGGATTGGAAACCCGGGGATCGCGTGGCATTTCACAATTCCGCTCCCTGCTACCAGTGCTACTACTGCAAGAGGCAGCAGTTCGAGTTGTGCGACCATCTGCTGGGCAACTGGGGAGCGTATGCAGAATACATCCTGATTCCTGCTCCGATCGTCTCGACGGCGATGTTCGCCATGCCCGAAGCGATGGCGTTTGAAACAGCATCACTGCTTGAGCCGTTTGCCTGCACGGTGTACGGGGCGGCGCGTGGCGGAATCCGGCCCACGGATTCGGTGGCCGTCATTGGAGCCGGCTTCCAGGGTATCGGGATGATCCAACTGGCCAAGCTCTACGGTGCGTCGCAGATCTTCGTCTTAGACATGGTGCCGTCACGATTGAAGCTGGCTGGGTCGTTTGATGGTGTCACGCCGATCCACGTCAAGGAAGCCGACCCGTTGACCGTGATCCGGGAAGCAACGGATGGACGAGGCTGTGACGTCGTGATCGAAGCGGCGGGAACCCCGCCAACGTGGGAATTGGCGATCGATCTGACCCGCAAGGGCGGTCGCGTTGTCGAATACGGTGGGTGTAAGGGTGGAACGACCATCTCTGTCTCGACGGAGAGACTCCACTACCACGGGCTTGAGATCATCGGCGTACTCCACACTACACCTCAATACGTGCGAATGGCTTGGGATCTCTTGTGCCATGGAAGCGTAGACCTCAGCGGAACGATCACCGAACACACCGCGCTTGACGATATCCAGGGAATCTACGAACGACTTCGAGACGACAAAGATCAGATCAAGATCGCCCTTGAGCCCTAGCTATTGCTGAATGTATGAACTACAGAAAGGATTGGACATGAAACTCCAAAGTACTCGCCAACAGATCGTCGATGCGTGTCATGATCTCTGCCGGAACAACCTGATGTGCAATCTGGGAGCAGGTGGCAATGTCAGCGTACGCGATCCGGAGACAGGTTTGGTGGCGTTGACGCCATCACAGGTTCGATATGACACGATGTCGGCAGCAGATATCGTGGTGACGGATGTCAACGGTACCATCGTCGAAGCGCACGAGAATCGGGTTCCGACATCCGAATTGGCCACGCACACGATGATCTATCGGGAGTTCAAAGACATCAACGCAGTTGTCCATGCACATGCACCCTTTGTGACGGCAGTGACTGCCGTAGAGGACGGTCTGCCGGCACTCAACTATGAGCAGCTGTACTTCATCAGTCGTGTCGTTCCAGTGATCCCATTTGTCATGCCCGGAACGGAAGAGATGGCAGAGAACGTCACAGCGGCTCTCAAGCAGTCGACCGCCATGGTCATCAGGAATCATGGTCTATTCGCGATGGGTGTGAACCTCTCGGAAACTGTGGTGCGCGCTGTTGTGGCAGAAGATGCCGCACGATTGTACCTCTATGCGCGTTCGATCGGTGAGCCGAGGCTGCTTCCGGCGGACGTCAAGAAACCCTCGTAGAGAAATGGCTGACCCAGGAAGGGGGTAGCAGTGTTTGGTAACTGGGGGCGCTTGCTGCGGGTGGATCTTACAGCGGGAGCAACAGCCGTCGAGCGGATTCCGCTCGCCCGGCTTCAACGCACGATCGGAGGCTCGGCCTTGGCGGCTGAGCTGATTCATGACCGAGTGCCTGGCGGCATCGACCCGTTTTCCCCTGAGAATGGCGTCGTCCTTGCCACAGGCCCGTTCCAGGCGACGAATCACCCCGGAAGTGCGAAATGGGTAGCTGCTTCAGTATCCCCATTGACAGGGTCATTCTTCGTCAGCGCAGCCGGCGGCCGCTTCGGACACGCCCTCAAGGCGTCCGGATTTGACGCTGTGTTCATCAGCGGCCGCTCGGCTGAGCCAGCGATACTCGTCTTGGAACAAGGGACGGCACGCATTGAGTCCGCGCGCAACCTCTGGGGGCAAGAGACGTTTGATGCTACGGAGCGCCTCGAGCGGGAGTACCCGGGTGATCAGCGAAGCACAATCACGATCGGACCGGCGGGAGAGAAACAGGTGGCCATCGCTTGTCTGGTAACAGATGGTTACAGCTTTGCCGGGCGTGGAGGTCTGGGTGCGGTAATGGGCTCGAAGCGGCTCAAGGCGGTTGTTGCGCTTGGGGGAGAGCTTCCCTCGGTGGCCGATCCAGAACGGATCGCGACACTTACGCGCCAGAGCGCCCTGCAGCTGCACGAGGCGACCAAAGAGACCTACGGAAAGCATGGAACGGCAAACGATGTCGTATTCTGCGAATCCGTCGGGGATCTTCCAATCAAGTACTGGGCGGGCCATGAATGGTCTGCGGGCGCTCGGAAGCTGGGTGCGCCGCGCTATACGGAACAGCTCAACGCGATGCGTCATCCATGCCTTGCCTGCCCGATCGGCTGCCATCGTTCGGTATCGTTCTCCCTATCGGACGGGCAAGCCTTCAGCGGGCCGGGGCCGGAATACGAGTCTCTCGGCTTGTTGGGAAGCGCCTGTCTTGTCGACGATCTTGAGGCGGTCGTCCTAGCGAACGATCGCTGCAATCGGTTGGGGATCGATACGATCTCCGCTGGCTCGTATGTTGCTTTCTCGATGGAGTGCCACGAGCGCGGTCTCCTCGGTGAAGACCGGTGTGACGGGCTTTCGCTGAAGTGGGGAGATCGGTCTTCCTTGCTGGGGTTGATCGAACGGATCGGGACGCGACGCGGTCTTGGGGAACTCTTTGCCGATGGGCTGGTGCCTGCAGCTGCAGAACTTGGTGAAGAAGCTGCTGCGCTGGCGGTTCATGTCAAGGGAGTGGATCTTCCCGCTCACGACCCTCGCTGCTACTACAGTTTGGCACTGAACTACGCAACCAGTCCTCAGGGAGCGAGTCATCTGAGAGGTTTCCCGCACTGCGGCGAGCTGGGCGTGCTCATCCCGGAGGCCGGATACACCCAGGTGACGGAGAAGCATTCGATGGAAGGAAAGGCAGAGCTGACGAGGATTTTTCAGGATTTTGCCGTGGTTCTTGATTCGCTGGTTGACTGCTGTTTCATGCAGATCAACGGTCTGTCACTCGGAGCAACGGTGGAAGCGTTGCGTGCGATCACCGGATGGGAATGCGATGAGACCGACGTGATGCGGGTCGGTGAGCGCGGCTTCAACCTGCAGCGGATGCTCAATCTACGCGATGGTATCGATCGAAGCCAGGACCGGCTTCCTGCCAGGTTGCTGGAACCGTCTCCGGAAGGATCGCGGGCAGGAAAAGCCCCGACGGGCTTCGATGAAGCTCTGCAGGAGTACTACCGGTTGCGGGGGTGGGATACTGAAGGAAGACCTACGAAAGAGACGCTCACTGCTTTGGATCTCCCGACGGAAGCGAGCTAGGTTGCCTTCAGGTGCGTCCGTGGGTCGGGAATGGAATGCTGTTCCCGAGAAACACGGAGGTTCGTGTCTGGGGGCATGATTTGCCCGGACACGTTCTTCGGGTGCCGTGGTTTACAGCCACAGCCCTATACGCCTCTTAAGGGTGCAGTTGCTCCACTCGTGAACGGCACGTGGGAGCACTGCACCCGCCCTTGGGACATGTTTTGATGTTCGACTCTGTAGATGGATTGCGACGGTTACTCCGTCCCCCCGATCTGTAGATCGGCGATGAACTCGAGCGCGCGGACCAGAGCGTGGTTCCCGTCGGCACCCAGCCCCCGCTTCTGAAGCGTTCGATACAGATGGAACGCGATGCTGCTTGCCAGGATCGGCACGCAGAGTTCGTCCGCTTCCTGAAGGACCAATCGGAGATCCTTCTGCTGGAGGTCGATCATGAAGCCCGGTGTCCAGTCCCGCCGGATGACCTGGGGCCCCCGATTGCTGAGGGTCCAGCTGCTGGCTGCACCGCCGGACACAGCCTCCAGAGTGCGCTCCAGATCAAGCCCGCCGGCTTGCGCGAAAAGCAAAGCTTCCCCCATGCTCAACATGCTTCCCGCGACAAGGATCTGATTCACGAGTTTCGTCATTTGTCCTGCGCCGTGGTCGCCGACGTGGGTGATCTTCTTGCCCATCGCCTGGAGGCAGGGCAATGCCCGGGTCACCTGGTCGGCGTCACCACCGACCATGATGCTGAGCGTTCCGTTGGCAGCACCCTCGCTGCCCCCACTGATGGGAGCATCCAGCATGTGGACGCCTTGTTCTGTAAGCCGCTTGGCGAACAGCTTGGTCTTGGTCGGACTGATCGTGCTGCAGTCCACGATCAACGCGCCTTCTTGAAGCCCTTGACTGAGTCCCGGCTGGCCGAACAACACCGACTCAACATCCGGCGTATCACTCACGCAGATCACAACAAGGTCCGAGTTTCTGCCGAGGCTTGGCAGATCAGGTGCCTTTTTGGCACCGGCGTTAACAAGAGACTCGGCCTTTGCGGGGGTTCGGTTCCACACCGTCAGATCGAACCCCTCTTTGAGGAGATTGCGCGCCATCCCCTGCCCCATGATTCCCATCCCAACAAAGCCGATCCTCTCTGCCATAAAGATCCTCCCGTCAAGACCTCGGTCTTCCGACACCACTGCCGGTCGTCGTCATTGTCTCCGATGGGGCTTCACAACGACTCATCGGAGGTCTCGAGTACAGTACATCTGCACCCGGTCAACGAAGATTCGTGTACGCCTGTGTCGCTGATCTCCGCTTCGGGAGAACAGTATCCCACGTGTTGGCTTCTTGCCTCTGAAGAGCTTGTTTGACGCAGCATCAGGCTTCAGCGTCTTCGCATTCGCAGGGCGGCGGCGCTTGCGCCGGTTGCGACGAGCGCGCCGATGAGGACGACAGCAATGCCGATGCCGGAGAATTCGACGGGGTTTGCCTGCCAGGCATCGGCTGCTTGGATGATGTCGACAACCACGAAGATGATCAGGACGAGCGAGCCGCACGAGGCCAACAACAGGAGCAGTTTCAGCCATCGCCATCCCAGGATCAGGAGGGCGATCGCTAGGCCGGCGATGACAAGACCTGCGATCAATGCGAGAACCCCTTCGGAGTAGTTGATCCCGATATCCGAGGTGCCCTGGAAGCGAAACCACGGCAGAAACGCACCGACAGCCACGGCAAGACCGGCCAAAAGGGTGAGCATCTGAGACCCCGGCCGTGGACGTGATGCTGACCTTAGTCTTGACCTTGGTCGCGAATCCTGTGTGACATACGGTGAATGTTGTGGCCGCGGTTCGGAAGCCGGTGTTGCCCGTGGGACGGCCTGGTGAATCCTTGTACCGCACGTGGGACAGAATCTAGAGCCCGCTGGTGCCTCGCTACCGCATTCAGGACAGTGCATAGCCCCATCGTAGGAGTCCGATCCGGGATGGTCAAGTGCGTTCGATTCAGTTGCCGGTGCGAGCGGTTGTTCGGTGTGATGTGAGATCGTCCCAAGCGAACCGTAGAGTAGGATGCACGCGGGATGTTCACGGAAGGAGCGTACATGCGATTCAAACTGAGCAAGAGCGAGTTCGAGCGACGGCGGGCCGAGATCACCCGCCGGATGGAGGAACGTGGACTGGATGCTCTGTGCGTCTTCTCGCCGACGCAGGTGTTCTACATGACAGGGTTTGCCTTCATTGCCACCGAGCGGCCGATCTGCGCTGTCTATGCTCCCCGAGAGAACGCGGTCATACTGTTTGTGCCGCTTCTGGAGGTTGAACACGCCGAGGAAGCCTTTGCCGAAGTCGTCCGGACGTATGAGGAGTATCCGGGGGGGAAGCACCCGATGAACCGGCTTGCACAGATTCTCTGCGAGCTGGGGATCGCATCTGGACGGATCGGTGTCGATTCCGATGGGTACGGCGGGGGATTTGGCTACGCAGGACCGCGGTTGAGTGATGTGATCGAAGGAAGTGTCGTTGCGGCCAAAGACCTCATCCACCGGTTGATGCAGGTCAAGTCCGAAGAGGAAATCGAGCTGATCCGCCATGCTTGCTTGTGGGCGGGTGAGGCCCACCGCCTGTTGCACGAATATACGAAGGTCGGTCTTGTCGAAACCGATGTCTCGTTCCGCGCCTCTCATGATGCTTCGATGCGGATGCTGGCGGCACTCGGTCCGGAGTATCGATCGATGCGATACAACACCTTTCCGGCACAGGCCGACTATCGCGGTCAGATCGGGTCAAGATCTGCCATTCCCCATTCCATCACAGTCAACGCCACTTTCCGGGAAGGCGATGTTCTGGTCACCGGCGCGGCCGCGGAGGTGGGTGGGTATCTGAGCGAACTCGAACGCACAATGATTCTCGGATCTCCCACGGACGAGCAGCAACGGTTGTTCGATCAGATGATGATGGTGCGGGAGGTTGCTCTTCGGAAGATCCGCCCCGGGGTGACATGCTCGGCTGTTGATGGTGAGGTTCGACGTGCCTACAAGGATCTTGGTGTGGAAGAGTTCTGGCGCCACCATACAGGACACGCGATCGGCTACGGGATGCACGAAGCTCCGTTCCTTGACGTCGGCGATGAGACGATCATCGAGGAAGGGATGATCTTCACCGTGGAACCTGGGCTGTATGTGCTTGGAGTAGGTGGTTTTCGACACTCGGACACGGTTCTGGTGACGGAAGATGGGGTCGAGATGCTGACGGCGTATCCGCAGGATCTGCAACACCTGATCGTTTCGGCCGATTGAACCTGCGTCAAGGGTAAGAGATATGCGATTGCGGGAGAGCGCCGCGAACGGTGTATGCTCATAGATGAGGCAAAGAGTCATCACCGAGGTGAGGATCATGGACAAGATAGCGCGCAATCAGGTCGGACTGAAGGACTGGATCCATCAGGCCGGCGGAGCAAGAATGGGCGTTCTGGGCGGCGTTCTCATCCTGCTGTTGCTGGCTGGGTGTACGGTGCCGGACGTATCGCCGCCGATCACCGTGAGCTTGGAGATCGTTGACGAAGACCAAGGCTGGGTTCAGGTTCGAGTCACCGGCGTTCCTTCGACCGGCTACACCCTTCACTGGGGCGATGCGGAGGGTTCGTACGGAAGGTCCGATGTGAGTTCTGCGGAGGAGTTCTACGAGCATTTCTACCAGGCGGTGGAAGGTACAGGATCCGGCATCCAGATCCCAACCGATTACGGGATTTCCCTCACGAACGAGCAAGGGCAGCCTGTCGCCCAGGAGACAGTTCATATCGAATCGGTCAACTGTCACGTGTCCCTTGTCTCGCAACAAGGCAGATCCGTGACCGTCCGCTACTGGGGGAGGTTCGGGATCGAGTACTCGGTGTCCTGGGGCGATCAGTTCGCAGATCATGTGATGGTCAGCACCCAGAGCGCAACCGGCATTGTTTCGCACAGTTACCTATCGTCTGGCACATATTCCATCGGAATGGAGGAGATCTGGGCGCCTCGTCAGGTCTTCTTCACCGTCAATGTTGAGTAAACCGCGCGGCTGATCAAGCAAGGGGTGGTCCGGTCGAGCGATTCCGGAACAGATCCGCCTTATCCTTGGTCCGAGTGTTCCAAGACAACCAGAGTCAGCGCACTCGCGACCGCATCCAGGCACGTTGCATCGTCGCCGTTCATCAGCACGATGATCGTCGCCCCGGACTCAGGCAGATGAAGAAACAGGCTCAGATATCCGAATATGCGCCCGGAGTGACCGATTCCTTCTTGGCCATAGAGGTTGACGGCGAATCCGTATCCGACACCTCCGGAGTCCGGAACGACGGAGTAGGGGGTGAGCATCTCTTCGAGCGATGCGTCGCTGAGCACGTCTCCGCGCAGCAGGGCGTTGACCCAACAGGCAAGATCGGATGCGGTGGCGAAGACGGCGCCGGAGGCTCCCATCACACTGTAAATCCCCGTTCGGTATGGGGTCACATCATCGGGCACGCCATCGTGATCGAAATCGAACCAACCGTGGCAGACGGTAATCTCCTCCGGGAACGTCTCCTCGACCGCGAAGAACGTCCGGTCGAGGTGCAGCGGATCCAGAAGCCGCGTTCTCATCACCTCCGAAACCTTCCTTCCGCTCGCTTCCTCAAGGAGCATCCCCAGCAGCAGGTATCCGGTGTTCGAGTAGTGCCACTCCTCTCCAGGAGGGAAACATGGCTCGGCCACATACGTGTCGAGAATCTCACCCGGCGACCAGATCCTGTCGGGCTGTTCGAACACACGGTCCCACAACTCCGGGAGATCGGTGACGTTGCATAACCTGCTTCGTTGATTCATGAGTTGACGGATCGTGATCGCGCTGTCAATGAACGGACGCGGCGTCAGCCACCGTGAGAGCGGATCGTCCAGCGAGAGAACTCCCTCCTCGACAAGTTGCAACGTGACGGCAACGATGTAGTTCTTCGTGATGCTGCCAACGGCAAAGAGCATGTCGGAAGAGACAGGGACGCCTTCACAACAGATCCCCGTGACACCCTGCCACATTTCGCCGTTGGCGAGCAGCACGGCGGCGGAGCAACCCATCACATCGAACGGAGAGAAGCTGCTCTCAAGCGCCAGCTGCAAGGTGGATGTGAAGGACACATCCACGGCGGAAGGATCGTTCGCAAGGCCCCAAAGGGGGATCAGGAGAAGGAGGGTCAACGAAATGACAACGATCCGGCCAATTCGCTTCATCATCACAGGAACGCGATCACCTCTCTTGCGTCTAGGTCCCACCGTAGCCCCACGGCCCCGTTTCGCCAACTGTTCCAAGACAACGAAATGATGCGGCGGCGAACGAAATGTCTAGCGGAGAGGGCTATGGCATCACACGGGAAAGAAGCAGTTGTTGGTTGGATGCAGTGCAGGGTGGTATGTTCCGGGATGAGTGATGAGTTCGATCCGCGGGTCCAGGAGGAAGGGATGCAAAGAGCGATCGTTGCGTGTGTCGTGAGCTTGTGTGTTGTCTATGTTGGGGTAGGTGCTGTGATTGCCTCGGATGCCCAGATGTATTTCTCGTCCGACAAGAACGGGCAGAATCGCGTGGCGGAGATTCAAGAGGGCGACGCAATCTGGATTGTCGTTGCCGATCCGGATGAGAACATCGATTGCGATGTGCGCGACAAGATCTGGACCGACATCAAGATTATGGATCCCAAGACCGGTGCCTACATCGTCTGGATGAGCTACAAGACCCAGGCCGGAGACGCCGAGGGTAGGCCGTATACCGATCCAGCCTATGTTCCCTTCAAGGGGCATTCTCCCGGTACGGTGACGGCAGGTTGGGTGGGCACATCCTCTTTGCCTGGCGACTATCTGGAGGAGTCTGGCGCTGATACGGGCGTGTTCGTCTCTTCGCGTTCATTCCAGGTGGGGACTCGAGAAGACTTCAATGACCCGACAAAGCACGCGCACATCGTGAGCCGCATCGGGCCAATTGCCGATACGCTTCAGGATTTCCAGTGGGGCAACTTCATCTACCTCGATGGCAACGGCGCTCCGGCTCCGGCGTTTGCCGATGACTGCAGGTGGATGGCGCCCGGCCCCAGCGTCTGGTCTGCGTCTGCCCTCACGATGAAGACCCCCTTGCTCCCGTCTGCATGGACAAGTCCTACGGGAATGGGCGACTACCTCATCGGTCGTTTCGAGAATATGGACACGCTCGTTGGTATGTATCAGGATCCCAATGACGGTACGGACGTGGCTGTCGCCTTGATGAAGATTATCGACACCGAAGCCACCATCGCTTGGGACCAGGAGGTCTACGAGGACGCCAACGATGCTGCGTCCATCACGGTCGTTGACCCCGACGAGAACCTCAACTGCAACGAAGTCGAATGGGTACCTGTGTTCGTGCTTGTCAATCCTGGGTCCTGGAATGAGAACACGTACCAAGAGGTCAACAGCTTCTGCAGCTTGCTGCAGGACGGCGGCCGCAACGTTGCTCGTGCGCGTTTCACAGTCGCCGCCTCACCGATCCGCTGGTACAACATCTACGAAGAGCGCTACATCTACTACCCGTTTACCACGGGAGAGAACATCGTGGCGTTCGATACGACGGATGCGAATGGCTTTGCCAGAGTGACGTTCTACGCCCAGGAGACCGGCGCGAATACGGGTGTCTTCCAGCTTAGTCTCAACTCGATACTGGTCGATCTCCAGTTCGACAGCCTGAACGTGCGCGACGTGTTGGTCGCCTACTACTTGGATCCGAACGATCCCGACGATTTCAAGCTTGCCACAGCGTACATTGAAGAGCGCCAGCACTCCATCACAATCTTCAGCGACGACACCCGCGGCGAGCAAGAGGAGTACTGGCTTGGTCGCGATCCGGTCTACGTTCAAGTGATCGATGGCAACGCCAATGTGGATCCATGCTGTCCCGAGCAGGTCGTGGTTCACCTCTGTGATCCGCATGGCGAGGATGACGCCGAATGGCTCATCCTCGATGAGACCTCGTCGAACAGCCCGGTGTTCTTCACCGTCTTCGGCACCCCGTTGGAACCGGTGTGGGCTGCGCTTGGTATCGGCCTTGGCGATGCGATGGGTGGCTTCCAGCTGGAGGTGGACAACTGGAGGCTTGAGGCGTTCAACGAAGACGACATCTACGCTCGCTATAACGACGTCTACTACGGTGCCTCGGATCCGGCGATCATCAACGGAAATGATACCAGCGGAGGGACGGCAACGTTGGGTGATGGAGATGGTACCACCAGCTTCCCGCCATGGATCACGAGAGTCCGTGTAGCGAACGATGTCAGCTTCGATGTGATGCACATCGGCGACACGCAGGTGGTCGATGGTGACGCGGTCAACATGTCCTTCCTCGATCGCCGGGGCAACCGCGTGTCCGGATACGTGAACTCCGACTGTGTCTTCATCGAGGTGATCGATCCGGATCAGGATGAGGATCGGGCGCGCCGCGAGCGGATCGACGCCTACTGGGATGGCGGGCAGAACGTTCCATTCGGTCCGATCAGCGGGGGAGCTTGGGATTGCGGCCCCATTGGAGAGGGGCAGTTCCATCCTGTGAATCGGCTTCTTGGCCACATCGACATCTACAACAGCGAGCCCGAAAACAGCCTTGCTCCCGGTGGGTGGGCGAAGCTGTATGTGCTCAACCCGCGCAGCGGCTACTGGACTGCAGTAGACCTGATGGAGACGGGCATCGACACCGGCGTCTTCCGTAGCGTGATCTGTGTGGATCTGATGGCTGTGCATGAGTGCGTCCCGACGCTTGGTGCACTTCCGGGCGACACGATCATCGCCGTGTACCAGGATCCGTCCAATCACTCCGATTCGGCCTGGATCTCGATCAAGGTCGGCATCGGCGGCGGAGGGATACCTGTATCGCAGGCCTCTTCTACCGTGTTCGCCGACGAGACGGGTGCTGAGGTTGCGAGTTACATGGACGCAGACACGGTGTACGTGAAGGTCATCGACCCATCTCACAGGGGTGCTGCGGTGCTGCCGGATGCGGTGGAGATCGCCGGGGAAACCTACGACATCGGGCCTCTTGCCGGGGCGACGGAGGATACGTTCATCACCGAGAGGTTGGCGCTCGATCTTGTCGCGGGTGAGAGCATCACCGCGACCTACACCGATCCGGCGAATCCGCTGGACGAGTCGTCCGACACCATTGAGATCGTGGCTTCCGTGCTCGATGTGACCGGTTTCGTGGTATCTCCGAACCCGTTCGACGGCGAAGTGACGTTTGGCTACGAAGGCACCGGAGTCGCCACGACATTCATCGTCACGATCTACAGCGTGGCCGGCGACCTCGTCTGGACCGCCGAGGAGGAGAACGTCACCGAAATCACGTGGAACGCATCGGGCGTGGCGAAGGGTGCCTTCGTCTACGCGATCAGTGTGAGCGATGGTGAGAACGTGTTCGAAGGCAAGGACGTGATGGTGAAGGAATAACCGGCGGTAGCGTAACGCAAGACGAAAGACAGAGACGCGGACGGAGGGGAAGAAGCCTTCTGTCCGCCGTCTCTTTGAAGCTGCATCGCAAGCAGGTGGTTCCGGGATCGAAGTGGAGATCGCCGGAGCAGGCAAGCATTCGAGGAGTCTTCGTGTATCACGTTGAAGCCGATCGCATCAGCTTGGAGCAAAGCGCGCACGGCACTCGCGCGTGCGAACGGATCATTCGAGATGAGCACGCGGGAGTTCTCGAGGGAATGGATGCAGGGCGCGGGGGAGGACACTCGTCTTGCCTGGAGTCATTGAATCATGCTACGTTGCGGCATTAGCGCTTGGTAAGAAGCTAGCGGGATAACCGAGCGACGGTGGCTACCTGCCGATACGCGACGTTATCCGGCAAATCGTGATTTGGGCGACGTGAGGGAGGATCGGAATGCGCAAGCTTGTAGCTGCAGGAACAGCAGTGCTTCTTCTTGTGCTCCTCTTTGTGGTGGGAGTTGGCGCAACAGATGCCGAGATGTACTTCTCCTCGGACAAGAACGGCCAGAACCGTGTAACGGATATCCAAGAAGGCGATGGTGTCTGGATCTGCGTTTACGATCCCGACGAGAACATCGATTGCGACGTGCGCGACAAGATCTGGACCGACATCAAGATCATGGATCCCAAGACCGGGGCGTACATTGTGTGGAAGAGCTACCTGGACGAAACCGGATCCCGGGATGAGACCGGCGTCGCCTGCTTTTATGAGGAAGCCAACTACATTCCGTACAAAGGGCATTGGCCGGGAAACTCCGCCGGGTGGTTCGGGGAAGACTACCTTGAGGAGACGGGTGCGGACACGGGGTTGTTCACCTCCAAACGATCGTTCCGGATCGGCACGCGGGAAGACTTCGGCGATCCTATGCTCAACACGCATGTCGTTGACATCGCGCCGCTTGGCGATCCTTGGGAGGTTCCCTCGCAGTTTCAGTGGGGGCACTACATCTACTGGGACTGGACGGCCAACCTGATCGAACCGCTCGGCAACCTCTTCGGCGATAATCGAGGCTGGATGCGCCCGAACCCAGACTGGATTTGGGCGGGGTTCCAAGCCGGCTTCATGGGGCTTGACGATGACTTCCCCCGCGGGGCTCCGATTCCGCCGAGTTGGTGGTTGAGACATGTGGTGGTATTCGTTGGCGGAGATAAGACGATCCCCCTCTACCTCGTTGGACGCTTCGAGAACATGGATACGCTGGTGGGGATGTACCAGGATCAGAACGACGAGGGCGATGTCGCCATTGCGATGATGAAGATCAGCGACGACGAGGCAGTGCTCTCTTGGGACCAGGGGATCTACAAAGACGCCAACACGTCGGCGACGATCACCGTGGTCGATCCCGACGAGAATCTCGATTGCAGCCGCGTGGAATGGGTCCCGGTGTTCATCCTGGTCAATCCGGGATCGTGGTATCTGCAGACCGGCAGTGAGGTGATTCCGTCTTCGTTCTGTGCGCTCAAGCGCACGGGAGGGGTCTTCCCCGACGATCTGGCAGCAGGTGAAATTGCGCAGGTGCGTAGCGCCCCGATTCTGTGGTTCAACATCTACAACGCGTCGAATCCGTTCGAGGATTCCCGCTACTACACGCAGTATGACATCGGTCTGTTCGACACGATCGATCCGGCGGGGATCACCGCGGTGTCGTTCTACGCACAGGAGACGGGGGCAAACACCGGCGTGTTCCAACTGAACCTGAACAGCATCCTCGCCGATTTGGGGTTCAATTCCTTGCGGGTCCGCGATGTGCTTACCGCTTACTACTTGGACCCGAACGACTTCGACGACTTCAAGTTGGCCACGGCGTACATTGAGTCGTGGAATCATTCGATCACCAGCTTCACCGATGCGGATCGAAACGACCAGGAGGAATACTGGCTCGGGCGTGATCCGATCTATGTTCAGGTGATCGACGCCAACGCCAACGTGGATTCCTGCTGTCCGGAACAGGTGATCGTTCACCTCTGCGATCCTCATGGAGAGGACGATGCCGAGTGGCTCGTCCTCGATGAAACGTCCTCCAACAGCCCGGTCTTCATCACCTTCGCCGGTGTGGAGCTTCGGCCGGTGTGGGACGCTCTGGGGATCGGCGCCGGTGGGGCGCTCGGCGGGTTCCAGCTGTTGCTCGACAACTGGCGGGTCGAGGCGTTCAATGAAGATGACATCTACGTGCGCTACAACGACGTGGTCTATACGGACAACCTCCTCATGCAGCCGATCGACGATGCCGCAAACGGTGTCAGCTTGTCCGGTCTTGGCGACCAAGATGTGTACACGAGCTTCCCACCGGACATCGCACGCATCCGCGTGGCCAACGATGTCTCTTTTGACATCATGTCCATCGCCGATACGCAGGTGGTTGACGGTGAGATCGTCAACATGTACTTCCTCGATCGTCAAGGAAACCGGGTCAGCGGATACGTCAACAGCGATTGCGTGTTTATCGAGGTGATCGATCCGGATCAGGACGAGGATCAGGCGCGGCGCGAGCGGATCGACGCCTATTGGGACGGCGGGCAGAGCATTCCGTTCGGACCCAAACCGCTCAATCCGTTCGGCTGCACGACGGAGCGCGAGGTCTTCCATCCTGTCAACCGCCTGCTTGGCGACACCAACATCTTCAACGATTCGCCGAACCCGTATCCCTTCGTATGCGATGGCGAGCCCAAGATCTACGTGCTCAATCCACGCAGCGGGCGTTGGGCGGCGGTGGATCTGATGGAAACCGGCGTCGCTACCGGCGTGTTCCGTAGCGTGATCTGCATCGACTTGGTCGGTGTGTACGGATGCGTGCCGACACTCGGCGTGCTTCCCGGTGACACGATCATCGCCGCGTACCAGGATCCGTCCAACCACAGCGACTCGGCGTGGATCTCGATCAAGGTCGGCATCGGGGGTGGCGGGACGCCTCCTTCGCTGAGCTCGACGACGATGTTCGTTGACGAGACGGGGGCTGAGGTTGCGAGCTACAGTGACGTCGACACGGTGTTCGTGAAGGTCATCGATCCGTCCCACGCCGGTGCCGCCGTGCTTCTGGATGCGGTGGAGATCGCCGGGGAAACCTACGATCTCGAGGCTCTTGCCGGGGCGGCGGATGATACGTTCATCACCGAAGGGTTGGCGCTCGATCTTGTCGCGGGTGAGACCATCACGGCAACGTACACCGATCCGACGAACCCGCTCGACAAATCATCGGATACGGTCGAGATCGTGGCGTCCGTGCTTGATGTCACCGGCTTCGTGGTGACTCCGAATCCGTTCGACAACGAAGTGACGTTTGGCTACGAAGGCTCCGGCATTGCGGCGAGGTTCCTCGTCTCGGTCTACAACGTAGCCGGCGATCTGGTTTGGACTGCTGACGAGCAGGACGTCACCGAAGTGACGTGGTCGGGACCGTGTGCCGATGTGGCCAAGGGTGCCTATATCTACGCGATCTCTGTGAGCGATGACGAGAACACGTTTGAGACAAAGGATGTCCTCGTCAAGAAGTAGTCGCGTGTTGTAACAGAGAAACGTAGAAGCGGGGCGGTTGTCCGGGGGAGGGAGCCGACCCGCTTTCTTCTGCGGGGCCTCATGGCGAAGGAAGGATGCTGTTTGCGCCGCACACGGAGAACGTGGATCGGTCAATCACCGATCGATGGTAGCACTACGATCTCATTTCTTCCGATGATCCGGGGTGTCTCTTAGGATCCGTAGGGCAATTCGTGAATAGAAGCAACGCGATTTCAGCAGGGGCGAACGATGATCGAGACGAAGCTGAGACGTGCGATGCCGCAGAATAGGCAAGTTGGGATTCTCAAGACCTGGCTGGGTTTTCGTGAGGATGCTCTTGCTTCAAGGATACTGTATCCCTACACTGGTACTTAATAGCAGGTGGGGTTCCACCTGAGTCTTGCATCGGAGGTGAGACGGGAGCTGCACTTGGAAAGAGAAAGACAGAAGTCCAAGGTTCTAGCAGTTGCGAGGGCAGGAAATCAAGGGAGGTACGAATGAGTCGAAAGCAGATTTGGCGCGGAATGGCTTTGGTTCTGGCCGTGGCGTTCTGCTTCAGTGTGGTGGGGATGAGCCAGGCGGACACCCTTACCTATCTGTTCTACGGTGAGCCCGGGGAGGCCGACCCGGCGACGGCATATGATGCGCGTTCTTCGACGCTGATTAACAATGTGTACGATCGGTTGCTCACGTATGAAGGCGACGACGCGACAACATTCGCGCCGATGTTGGCGGAAAGCTGGGAAGTGTCGGACGATGGATTGGTCATCACGTTCCATCTTCGTGAGGACGCGACGTTCCATGACGGTTCCGCGGTGACGGCGGAAGCCGTGCGCTACTCATTCAATCGCGTGCTGACCATGAACCAGCCGCCAGCCTGGATGTTGGCCCAGATGATGGATCTGGAAAGCACGCAGGTCGTTGACGAGTACACCGTCGAGGTTCACCTGACGCAGCCGTACGCAGCCGCATTGGGCGTTCTGACGCACTCCGTGGCATCCATCGTCAACCCGGTCGTGGTCGAAGCCAATGGCGGGATTGTCGCGGATCAAGAGAACCTCTGGATGAACCAGAACGAAGGCGGCGCGGGCTCGGGAGCGTACATGCTCGAAGCGTGGATCCCGAACGAGCGGCTGACGTTCACTCGGTACGATGGCTACTGGGGAGACGTGGCGCTCACCGAAACAATCGAGTGCCCGATTGTGCCGGAAGTCGGAACGCGCGTGCTCATGTTGCTTGCTGGCGATGCCGACGTTCATGACTACTTCCCAGAGACCAACGTCATGGATGTTGAAAACGCCGAGAACCTCACCGTGCTGACGCCTCCGACGTTCAACATCGACTTCGTGGCCCTCGGCGGCCGCGGAGCGATGGCCGATAAGGCCGTTCGTCAGGCCGTTTCGTATGCATTTCCATACAGCATCGTCCTTGAGTTCGTATACCAGGGCCTTGCGGTTCCATCGACCGGACCGATTCCGGCCGGAATGTTCGGCTACGTTGATCCGGCGGCGGACATGCGGTACTCGCACAACATCATCATGGCGAACGAGCTTCTTGATGGTGCTGATTGGGTCTGGCCAGGGGAACCGGGGCAGGGCTATCGCGTGAAAGACGGCGTCGAACTCGGCATGGAGGTCCTGGTGCCGATCGGCGAAGAAGTGAAGATGCAGGAAGCCTTGCTCTGGCAGGACAGCCTGACCCAGATTGGTTTCGACCTGCAGATCCGCGAGATCGTCTACGCGATCATGTACGAGACCGTCCGGAACCACGAGACGGATGCCATCATGACCGGCTGGCTTCCGGACTACGCAGACCCCGACAACTACGCCGATGCGATCTGCAACTCCGGCAATGCGGACGCCATCTACGGGAACGAGTACAACAACCCCGACATGGATGCGTTGATCCTTGCCGCCAAGTCCGAGCCCGATGTTGCGGAACGTGCGGATCTCTACCGGCAGATCCAGGAGCTCTCGTTTGAGGATGCACCGTACGTCTGGGTTGCCCAGCGTGCGAATGTGATCGTCCTTGGCGAGGGCGTCGAGGGGTTCTATTACAACCCGATCTTGCCGATCAACTTCGCCACGCTCACCAAGAGCGAGTAAGCGAACGGAGTGGATGGATTTTGGGGGCTGAGGTTTCGCTTCAGCCCCCCCTCTCTGACACATCACAGCACAACATGAGTCTGATCCTTCTGTGGGGTGAGGAGACTCTCGATGAGATTGAGTACATACATTCTTCGCCGTATCGCAATGCTGATTCCCGTCTTGCTCGGTGTGTTGATTCTGGTGTTCGTGATCGCATACGTCATCCCTGCAGACCCTGCTCGAGCGTGGGCAGGGCAGAGGGCGCGCGAAGACCAGGTTGAGGCGCTTCGTGAGCGGTATCACCTGAACGATCCGGTCCACATTCAGATCTACCACTACCTGCGAAACGTGATTCTGCACTTCGACCTGGGTGTCTCTCCGACAACGGGAAGACCGGTGAAGGACGATCTCAGAGCGTTCTTCCCGGCGACGTTTGAGCTTGCTTTGTTTGCGTTTTTCTTAGCGATCGCCATGGGCATCCCATTGGGGGTGATCTCGGCGTTACGCCGCAACAAACCGACGGATCACTTCTCGCGAGTGGTGGCGCTGGCCGGCGTGTCGACGCCGTTGTTCTGGTCGGCGCTCATCTTGCAGTTCTTGTTCTACTTCAAGCTGGATCTTCTGCCGGCGATGGGGAGAGCCAGCGTGGATATCACGCGATATACCGGCTTCCTCCTGCTGGACAGCATCCTCAATTGGAATTGGACTGCGTTCGGCGATGCGGCGTTGCACATGATCCTTCCGGCGACCACCCTGGCGTTCTACACGATGGGGTATCTGGTTCGCATTACTCGGGGAAGCATGCTCGAGGTGCTCGAATCGGAGTTCGTCATCACCGCGAAAGCCAAGGGGCTGCCTCGTCGCGTCGTCATCTACCGGCACGCCTTGAAGAACGCCATCATTCCTCCGCTCACGGTTTTGGGAGTGAACTTCGGATGGCTCCTGGGGGGAACGGTGCTTCTTGAAACGATCTTTGCATGGCCGGGGATGGGGAGATACGCAGCGGGGTCGATTGTGATGGTCGATCTGCCGGCCGTTGTCGGATACACGCTGGTGGTCGCCATGGTGATGCTCTTGTCGAACCTGGTGGTGGACATTCTATACAGCGTCATCGATCCAAGGGTTCGGATCGGAGGCAAGAGACAATGACACGAAGCAACGGGATCTTTGTTTCTCGCGCCCGCCTGATCAGGAAGCGGCTCAATCCGCTGCTCAAGGAGTGGGGACTCACGGCGTACGTTCTCCGGCACAGCATGCTGGCGGTGATCGGTACGCTGATCGTGTTCTCGTTTGTGTTTATTGCGATCTTCGGAACACGCCTGGCGCCCTACAATCCGACGTCGACGACGATTCAGGAACGCTTCCAGCCGCCGTCCGGATCACATCCGTTCGGCACCGACAAAATGGGACGAGACGTGATGAGCCGGATGCTTGCCGGGGCACAGCACAGTATCAAGGCAGGTGCGATCGTGTTAGCGATTGCCGTTCCGATCGGCGTGCTGCTCGGTGGAATTGCCGGTCTGTTCGGGGGGTGGGTCGATGAACTGCTGATGCGGATCACCGACGTCTTCCTTGCCTTTCCCTCGTTGGTGTTGGCGATGTCGTTCTCGGCTGCACTGGGCCCATCGCTGTTTAACGCGATGATCGCGCTGTCGATCGTCTGGTGGCCGATGTACGCCCGGCTTGTCCGCGGGCAAGCACTTGCCGTACGTGAGACAAGCTATGTGGAAGCAGCCCGGTCACGAGGCGCGAGCAATTGGCACATCATGTTCCGCCATATCCTCCCCAACTGTCTGTCGCCGATCCTTGTCACGCTGACGATGGACATGGGATGGGTCATTACCGCAGCGGCGGCCCTGAGTTTTCTTGGGTTCGGCGCACAGCCACCGATGCCCGAGTGGGGCCGCATGGTCAGCGACGGCCGGATCTACATGCTGAGTGCGTGGTGGGTCTCTGTGTTCCCAGGGCTTGGGATCGTATTGGTCGTTCTGGGGTTCAACTTGCTGGGTGACGGGATTCGTGATGCTCTCGACCCCAAGCTGCGTCGACTAACGGAGGTGAAATGGAGTCGAAAGAAAATCTCCTCGTCGTCGAAGGGTTGAAAACGCAGTTCTTCACGTACGGAGGTGTCGTAGAGGCACTGGATGGGGTTGACTTTGAGGTCCGGCGGGGAGAAACCTTCGGATTGGTTGGAGAAAGCGGATGCGGCAAGTCGGTGACCGCTACGTCGATCCTTGGTTTGGTCGCCAAGCCGGGACGGGTCATCGAGGGCCGTATCCTTCTCAACGACGAGGATCTTCTTCAGATGTCGAGCAAGGCGATGAACCGGATCCGCGGATCGAAAATGGCAATGATCTTTCAAGATCCGACAAGCTCCCTCAACCCTCTGTTCCGTGTTGGGTACCAGGTGGCCGAGCCGTACATCTACCACCAGAGTCGTCGGAAACGTCGCGCGCTTCACGATGCCATGCGGATGCTGGAGAAGACAGGACTCCCGGATGCCGAGGAAAAGACGAAGAACTACCCGCATGAACTCTCCGGTGGGATGCGGCAGAGAACGATGATCGCCATGGCTTTGACCTGTGAGCCGGAACTTCTGATTGCGGACGAGCCAACGACCAACTTGGACGTGACGATCGAACGTCAGATCCTTGACTTGGTTGCGGATCTCAAGAGGGACTTCTCGGCGTCGGTGCTGTGGATCACTCATGATATGGCGATCGTCGCGCAGCTGTGCGATCGCGTCGGGGTCATGTACGCGGGGAATATCGTCGAGAAGACGGATGTGAGATCGTTGTTCCGAAATCCGAAGCATCCGTACACCGTACGGCTGCTTCGAGCGATCCCGTCATCGGTAAGCACCGCGGAAGAACTCGAGGAGATCCCCGGCTCGGTGCCTCGATTGATCCATCCGCCTACAGGATGCCGTTTCCATCCGCGCTGTGATCACGCCATGGAGATTTGCAGTCAGATCAAGCCGGTTGCGCGCGAGATCGAGCCGGGACACCTTGTGGCCTGCCACCTGTACAACGAGGGGGGTGAGACCGATGGCGGAGGCGTTGTTTGAGTGCCGGAGCCTCTCGAAGCTGTTTCCGGTGAAGACCCTCTTCCGAACCATTGGGAACGTTCACGCTGTAGAGGATGTCGATCTCGAAATCCCCGAAGGCGGGACCGTAGGGTTGGTGGGAGAAAGCGGATGCGGGAAAACCACCCTCGCCAGAACGATCCTCTTCCTGATCGAGCCGACTGCCGGACAAGTGGTCTATCGGGGTGAAGATCTCAGCGATCTGAAACGCAAGGCATTCCACGCGTTCAGGCGAGAGACGGCGATTGTTTTTCAGGACCCGTATTCGTCGCTTGATCCACGAATGTTGATCGCCGACATTGTGGGAGAGCCTCTGACCATCCATCGGATGGCGTTCGGAGAGGATCGCGACGACGCGGTGCTTGCTCTACTCGAGAGGGTGGGGCTGAAGACCGAGCATCTGTACCGTTATCCGCACGAATTCAGCGGCGGGCAGCGTCAGCGGTTGGCGATCGCTCGCGCGTTGGCGGGCGACCCCAAATTCATCCTGTTGGACGAAGCCACGTCGGCGCTCGACGTATCGGTTCAGGCGAAGATCCTCAACATGCTCAACGCTCTGAAACGCGAGCTGCAACTGACGTATCTGTTCATCTCCCACGACCTCAGCGTTGTGCGGCATCTCAGCGATCTCATCGGCGTGATGTACTTGGGACGCATGGTCGAGTATGGAACACGAGAGCAAGTGTTCGACGATCCAACGCATCCGTATACCCGGGGTCTGCTTGCCGCCTCGCCGAGCCTCGATCCCGATGATCGGGACCGCCCGCGTGAAGTCGTGTTGGAAGGTGAGGTCCCAAGCGCGGTCGATCCTCCATCCGGGTGCCGGTTCCATCCGCGTTGTCCGAACCGGAAGCCGGAGTGCGAGCGTATCCGTCCGGAGCTGGTGGACATCGGCGACGGACATCTCGTAGCCTGTATCCCGGAATGATCACGAAGCGAAGCCTCCTCCGGCGGCGCAAGACGGAAGATCCGTTTGCCGATGTTCGCGGAGAGCCGTCGGCTCAGGGTCAACGCGAGCTTCCCGAGCTGTCGAGGAAGGACATCGTCGCAGTGATCATTGCGCTGTTTCAGCTGTTCATGCCGCTTGTGATCGGCCTTGTGATTGTCGGAGTGCTGGTGACGCTTCTGCTTCGCCTGACGTAATCGTTGTGAAAGCTGGTTCGCATGATGGAGTTGGAAAGAAAGAAAGCGGCGCAAGCGTGTGAAATCCTGGAAGAGCTTGGCGTCGACTGCTGGATGATCTGGGTTCGGGAGACGATGCAGTTCCGGGATCCCGCGTTATCGCTGGTTCTGGGGATGGATGTGATCTCGCCGACCGCGTTGATCTACACCAGGGACGGAGAACGGATCGCTGTTGGCCAGGCTCTAGATCTGCAGGGGTTCCCCGAGGGGATGTTCAGTCGACACGTTCCGTACGAAACCGGGATTCGACAAGTGCTTCGCTCGGAGCTTCAGCGTCTTGATCCCTCGCAGATTGCTATCGACACCAGCGTGGAGACCGTGTCTGCGGACGGCTTGACGCACGGAATGCACAAGCTGCTGCTTGAACTGCTCGAAGACACGCCTTATACGGATCGGCTCATCCCGGCAACGGCTCTCATGGAACGCTTGCGGGGTCGGAAGCTTCCGGAAGAGGTGGAGCGGATCCAGCACGCGGTCGACATCACCGAGCAGATCTTCGAGGATCTCAAGCAGTTTCTCGAGCCGGGACAAACGGAACGAGAGATCGCTGAACATGTCCGAGAACGGATGGACGTGTATCGCGTTGGCCCCTCCTGGGACGCTGCGTACTGCCCTGCGGTGGATGCAGGCCCCGACAAGACCTTCGGGCATGCCGGGCCGTCGGAGCATCGAACCCGTCGCGGCCACTTGCTGCACTTCGATTTCGGAGTGTGTGCCGATGCCTACTGTTCGGACCTTCAACGGATGTACTTCTTCGGCAGCCGCTCGCAGATCCCCGACGAAGTGCAGAGGGCGTTCGACACGGTCAAGGAAGCGATCGCCGCCGCGGCATCGTTCCTCCGTCCGGGGCGGATCGGCCACGAAGTCGACGCGATTGCGAGAGACTATGTCCAGAAGCGAGGATACGAGGAGTATATGCACGGTCTGGGGCATCAAGTCGGGCGGTTCGCTCACGACGGTGGGATGCGTTTGGCACCGCAGTGGGAGCTGTTCGGGGAACGATGCAATGGGATCGTCGATCGCGGGAACGTGTTCACGATCGAGCCCAACGTCATGACGCAGTCCTACGGGCGGGTGAGCCTCGAGGAGAACGTGGTTGTCGAAGCAGACGGTGTCAGGTTCCTCTCCACGCCGCAGCGTGAGATGATCTGTCTCAGCTAGCCAGATTGACGGCTGGATCTAGGCTTCGACATCCAGCTCGATCAAGCGATCCTTGGGGAAGCTGGTCAGAAGTTCATGCCCTGTGTCGGTGATCGCGAGCAGGTCCTCGATGCGGATCCCTCCCTCGCCGGGCAGATAGATCCCCGGCTCGGCGGTGCAGACCATGCCCGGCTGATAGGCGGCCACAGCGTTGCGTCCCTCGGACATCGGGAGTTCGTGGACCTCGATCCCAACGCCGTGACTCAATCCGTGCGGATAGAACTCGGCGTACCCAGCGTCGGCGATGACGTTTCTGGCCGCCTGGTCCACCTGTGGTCCGGAGACGCCCGGGGCGAACGTCTCGATCCCTGCCTGATTGGCGTTCAACACCACTTCGTAGAGCTCTTTCCATCGCGGCGATGCGGGCCCGATGGAAACCACACGGGTCATGTCGCTGCAATAGCCGTCGAACTTCGCACCGATATCAAACAGGAGCAAGTCACTCGCCTGGATCGATCGGCTGTCTGGGCGATGATGAGGAAGAGCGCTGTTCTCGCCGGCGGAGACGATCAGGTCAAATGCGAGCCCCTCGGCTCCGCGAGTTCGCATCTCACATTCGAGCCGCCAGGCGATCTCCGCTTCGGTTTGCCCCAACCTCAGATCCTGGAGCACCTGGGCAAGAGCCTCCTCGGTGATTTCGGTGGCGCGGCGGATTGCGGCGATCTCGCTTGGCTGCTTGATGGAGCGAACGTAGTTGATCGGATCGTCTTCGATGACGAACTCCGCTACATCTTCCGCCTGGAGCGAGCTGGCGGTGTAGTAGCCCATCCGGCGGGCGGCAAACGCCACACGCTTCGGAGCGTGTTTCCGAATGAGTGTGCCGATCTCCTTCTGGTACTCCCAGCCGAGAAGCTGCCAATCCAGGTGTGGTGCTGCTTGGCGAGCCATCCCGATATTGGTCGCAGACGCGTAGGCGTGAACGCCTTGCGGCGTGACCAGCAGAACGCCGAACCCGGGGTAGCCGGTGAGATAGAACATCGACGCTCCATCCGGATCGGTGCCTTCCAAATGAACGACAAGAAACGCGTCGACGTCAACCTGCTGCAGCAGCTTCGCACATCGCTCTTCGAACACGATTCACTCCCTTTATGGTCCACACATCTCGAGGCCTCTGACTTGCTGCCTCTGACAAAGCTCCATGCAGCCGTAGCCAACCCAACCCCGCTCAGTCTCGACAACCGCCCCAATGGATCCCCGGAACCCTCACGGCGCTGATACAGGAGTCAGGATCACGGAGCTTCCTCTTCTTGCACGGGATTGCGCTTCATGCTGCAAAGGCACGACGACGTGTCGCTGTTGAGCAGGAACCCCTCATCGAGATGATCCTCTGGATTGTTAACGAAGCGGTGAAACCCGGTGATGAACGCACGACCCGAGATCTGGGGGAGGATTGCGTCGCATCCGCCAATTGTTGTGCAGCCGACGATGACCCCGGTCATGGTTGTACCAAGGGGGCCTTCGTGAGCAAACGGCTCACCGATCTGTAGTGTCCCCAGGGCGTGAAGGATCGCCATGCGGGCTGCCGTGCCTGTTCCGCATGCCGAACGATCGACGGCTCCCGGGGGGATGATCACCGCGTTGGCGGCCGAGGCCCCCGGCGTGGTGGGTGCCCCGGTAAACTGGATATGCGTAACACGGTCTGTGCATGGCAACGCGGGGTGATCGATCGATCCTTGTTGACGGATGGCTTCTCGCAGCTCAGTTCCAGCACGAACGAGATCTGTCATGCAGCGGCGCTCGAGGCTCAGTCCGAGTTGAGCGGCGTCGACGGAGAAGTACAGGTTTCCACCGTATGCGACATCTCCGAGTGCTTGCAGGCCGGATGGCGTCGATACGCGCACGCCATGTCTTAGGACGAATGATGGCACGCCACGAAATCGCACGTTGGTGGCATGTCCTCCTTCGACGGAAACGATCGCTTGAACAAGTCCGGCCGGTGTGTCAAGCACGATGGATGTCTCCGGCTCGGACACCTCGATCTTCCGCGTCTCGACAAGCGCGGTGCAGAGGCCGATTGTGTCGTGACCACACAGGGGTAAATAGCCTCCGACTTCAACGAAGATGACGCCGATGTCCGCGTTGGGGTGACAGGGATCGGTCAGAATCGTTCCCGACATGACTTCGCTTCCTCGGGGCTCGAACAGCAGGTGTCGGCGAAGTGTGTCGTACCGTTGCGAGAAGTCACGCGCCTTTTCGATCATGCTGTTCCCGTGAAGCGTTGGAATCCCCGAGACGATATTCCGCGTGGGTTCACCACCGGTGTGAGTGTCGATCGATGAGATCCAACTGCCCATGTCGGTGCTCCTTCCGGGAAAAGATGCCGATGGGATCATGCACAACATCGTACGATAGATCGAGGAGGAAGCAACATACTCCGCGATGCGAGTTATGGAACATCGCGTCGGGAGACGGTTGCAGTGGGGCGTCAAGTGGGTATGAACTCCCGAAGCGAATTCCCTTGAAAGCTTTTTTGGCTCTGCCTATACTCGAATGCAGTATGGATGAAATCGGTCAACGCTTACGGGAACTGCGGCAACAACGTGGCTGGACGCTTAAGGAACTGTCGAAAAAGTGCGATCTGTCGGTGAGCTTTCTGTCTCAAGTGGAACGGGGACTCTCCTCGACCTCGATCACCTCGCTTCACTTCATTTGTCAGGCGTTGGGTATCACTCTGGCTGAGCTGTTTGGAGATTTGGGAACACCGGTGGATGCAGTGGTGGGGGTGGACAAGCCTGAACGCATCACGCATGCCGGTGAGCCGATCGCGATCAGCCTGTCGAATGCATCGATCAAGTACCGCTTCTTGAGCCGGCACTTTCCGGGTCGACGCTTCGAGATCATGATCGGTGAGATCTCTCCCGGGTATACCTACCCTCCCGCGGCTCACGAAGGAGAGGAGTTCGGGTACGTCCTCGATGGCAGATTGCGGCTTGTCCTTGGCGATGAGGAGTACACGCTCGGTCCCGGCGATAGCTATCACTTTCCATCTCTCACTCCCCACGGATATCAGGCGGAAGGTGATGGGCCGACAAAGGTGCTGTGGGTTCAAACCCTGAAGTACTTCCAGCAAAGGGAAGGGATCCCTTCGATGGGGGAACCGCGCGCGGAGTAGTTGTACTCGAACGGATGCGGGGGGATCGACATGAACCGATGGCTGCACCTTTCTGCTGATCAGGTCGCGCAGATCGACGTACCGATTTCCGAGATTCGTACCGCCATCGAAGGGATGTTTCGCGAGAAGGCGGCGGGCGGCGTGGATCTGCCTCCCAAGCTAGGCGTCTCGCTCGGAGAAGAAGGGTTTCTTCACGCCATGCCGTGCAGCATTCCACGCGTTGGGGCGGTGGGGATGAAATGGATCGGCTCGTTTCCCGAGAACGCGACGCGTGGCATGCCCCAGGTGAGTGGGGTCATTGTGCTGAACGACCCGGAGAGCGGTCTTCCGGCCGCGGTGCTTGATGCGGGGTGGGTGACCGCGAAACGAACCGCAGCAGCCTCGGTCGTTGCGGCACAATGGATCGCACACCGACCGGTTCACACGCTGACGATCCTTGGGTGCGGAACTCAGGGGAGAAGCCATCTCGAGGCATTCATCTCGGCCTTTCCCGTGCAGCAAGTCATCGTCTACGACATCCTGGAGGAGGCGGCTCGCGCATTCGTCGAAGAAGCAGCGTTGTGCTACAGCGGGCGAGTGGACCCGGCGATCTCGTTTGTCGTTGCGCGAAGTCCGGAGGAGGCAGCCTGCGCGGGGGACGTGGTCATCACCGCCGGTTCGATTGCGAAGAAATCCGACGGAACCATCCGCTCCGGTTGGCTTCGTCAAGGCGCGTGTGGGATCTCGATCGACTTCGCGTCGACGTGGTCCGCTGAGGCAATCTCCGAGTTCAAGATGGTTGTCGTCGATGATCGGCAGCAGTTCCGCGCGTATCAACAGATGGGGTACTGTACCCACGTCTCCCGTGTCGATGCCTCGATGGAAGAGATCATCGGCTCGGCAGGCGACGAGCGCGGGCGTGAGCAAAGCGAGGGGTTCGCATGCATGCTTGGGCTTGCTTCGGAGGATGTGGTGGTTGCGGATCTGGTGCTGCAACGTGCAAGAGCGTTGGGGGTGGGAACATGGATCGATCGATGAACGCGGAGCATGAACGTATGCAGCACGATGCCGGGATTCCTCATGATTGGGCGCGCATTCGCACACTGGACATGCACACGGCGGGCGAACCGCTTAGGATTGTGCTTGGAGGGTTTCCCGATCTTGGTGGCGGGCCTGTCCTGGCGCGCCGCCGCCGTGCGCAAGAGCAGTTCGATTTGTGGCGGAAGCGGCTGATGTGGGAACCCAGAGGACACGCAAACATGTACGGCTGCGTGGTCCTTCCGGCGGCGAAGGCAGACGCTGACTTCGCCGTGCTGTTCATGCACAACGCCGGATGGAGCACGATGTGCGGCCACGGCATCATCGCCGTGGCGATTGCCGCGGAACGGATCGGGCTTGTCGATCGTGATCGTGCCCGAAGCGGGATCCGCATCGACACCCCGGCCGGGCGGGTGGTTGCTCGTGTATCCACTGATCCGAGCGGACGGGCGATGACCAGTTTTCTCAACGTTGAATCGTTTCTTGCCGATGCCGGCCAAACCGTCTCGGTTCCGGGGTTGGGAGAGGTGAACTACGATCTTGCGTTCGGTGGCGCGTTCTATGCGTATGTCGATGCGGAATCGATCGGGCTGACGTGTGATTCGCGTCATTTGGGACAGCTAGCGGAGGCGGGCAAGGCGATCAAGAACGCGATCATTCGTGACCGGTGTATCGAACATCCGGATCCCGGCGCAGCGGATCTAGGGTTCCTCTATGGCACGATCTTCACTGCTGCCGCCGAGACCCCACAGCATCACAGCCGCCACGTCTGCATCTTCGCCGACGGAGAAGTGGATCGAAGCCCCACCGGAACCGGCGTGAGTGGCCGGCTGGCAATCCTGCGGGCACGGCACGAACTCGCTGTCGGAGAACGGTGCGTGATCGAGAGCATTCTCGGGACAACGTTTGAAGGCCGGATCGACTCGGAAACAACTTGCGGATCCCATGAAGCTGTTATTCCCGAAGTGACGGGGGCAGCCCATGTGACCGGCGTTCACACCTTCGTGGTCGATCCGCTCGATCCCCTTTCCGAGGGTTTCTTGCTTGCCTAGGACAGCCGGAAGAGACAACTCTCATCCAATCGAATCTCGAACCGTGCCAGGGAAGATCGCAGATCCTATCCAGCCGATTCGTGAGCGGTGCGGGCGATGATCTCGTCTTGAAGGGCGGGATCCAGGTTGACGAAGTAGTCACTGTAGCCGGCGACGCGAACGATCAAATTGCGGTAGGCCTCCGGGGTTGCCTGGGCGTTGCGTAGGGTGGCGGAGTCGACGACGTTGAACTGGATATGATGCCCGTTCCACGCGAAGTACGTTCGTACCAGATCGGCAACCTTCTGCAGGCCGGCTTCGTCCTGCAAGACATCGGGAAGGAAGCGCTGGTTCAGAAGCGTTCCGCCGGTTCGGACATGGTCGATCCTCGCCGTTGAGTGCAGGACCGCTGTGGGTCCAAGGCGGTCGGCCCCCTGACTGGGCGAGATGCCGTCGGAAAGGGGTCGCCCGGCGTGGCGTCCGTTGGGCAGTGCGCCGACGAGTTCCCCGAAGAAGATGTGAACCGTGGTCGGCAGGAGATTGATGCGGTAGGTTCCGCCCCTTGTGTTGGGGCGGCCATCGATCGCCTCGAAGTAGCGGTCGAACAGGATCTGGGCGAGGTGATCGGCTTGATCGTCATCGTTGCCGAACCGTGGAGACTCCTCAGACAGCAGTTCCTGTAGCGTCTCGAATCCCTCGAAATCGCTGCGTAGTGCACGCAGAAGATCGTCCGGGCGGACTGTCCTCCGGTTGTATAGGTGTTCGCGAATTGCGGCAAGCGCGTCCACGGTCGTCGCGAGACCGACGCCCTGGATGTAGGTGGTCGGATAGCGCGGTCCGCGGTCGTTGTAGTCCGAGGCCCGCTCGATGCAATCATCCACGAGGACGGAGAGGAACGGTACCGGCATCCGCTCCCGGAACAGCGCCTCGATCTTGTTGTTGCCCTCGATCTTCAGCTCGACGAAGTACCGGAGCTGTTTTCCGTATGCCTCGAGAAGGTCGTCGAACGTTGCGAAACCATCGAGCGATCCTGTCGCGAGGCCGATCCTGTTGCCGGTGCGAGGATCGATCCCGTCATGCATTGCCAGTTCGAGAATCTTCGGCCAGTTCATATAGCCGGTGAGCACACAGCTCTCCTTGCCGAACGCGCTGATGGTGACGCAGCCGCTCGGACCGCCGCAACGAGCATCATGAAGAGATTTTCCCGCCCTGAGGAACTCCTGAAGAATCGCATCGGTGTTGAAGATCGATGGCTGGCCGAACCCGCTTCGGACGATTTGCAGCGCGCGATGGAGGAAACGATCCGGATTTGCCTTGGAGAGCTGGATGCAGGATCCCGTGTACGGAAGGCGCATCTCGTCGATGACATCGAGGATGAGGTAGGAGAGCGGATTCACGCCGTCCTGTCCGGCGGGTGTCAGACCGCCCACGTTAATCAGCGTGAAGTCGTTGTAGGTTGCACTCTGCTCTTCGGTGACGCCGACCTTCGGAGGAGCGGGCTGAGAGCTGATCTTCAACCACAAGCACGACAGGAGTTCCTTCGCGGTCTCGGGGGTGAGGCGCCCTTCCTCCACGTCGCGCTGGTAGAACGGGTACAGATGTTGATCGAGGCGGCCTGGGTTGAACGAATCCCACTCATTCAGTTCGATAACGACGCCGAGATGGGTGAACCAGTACATCTGGATGGCCTCATGGAATGTGCGTGGGGCATGCGCGGGAACGTGACGACAGACTGCCGCGATCGCCTTCAGCTCACTTCGGCGTTCGGGGTCCGATTCCGTTGCGGCAAGCGAATCGGCGAGTTCGGCGTGCCGCTCGGCAAACCGGATGATGGCGTCGCAGCAGATGTACATCGCCGCCAGCTCGTCGAGCGCTCCCGGAGTGCCTGAACCGGTCGCGGCGAGCTGTGCTCTTCGGGCCTCGATCCTCTCTTTGAACGCCAGGAACCCCACCTGGTAGATCTTGTCGTCGAGGACCGCATGGCCGGGTGCCCGCTGTTCCATGAACTCGGTGAAGACTCCGGCATCGAATGCGCCACGCCATGCATCGGACATCCCGGCAAACAGCGCTTCGCGGATGGTCTTCTCCCTCCAGAAGGGAATCACCGTGCGCTCGTAGGTTTCGCAGATCTCCTCATTGACACGGAACGGCGTCTTCGTCCGTGTGGCGAGTGTGTGTAGGTCGCCGAGGGAATGGCAACAGAGCTCGGGGTAGGTCGATGTCGCTTGGGGAGCCGGACCACGCTCCCCGACGATCAGTTCATCGGCTCCGATGTAGAGGGTTTGATGTTCGAGGATGTAACGGAATGCAAGGGCACGGCGAATCGGGACCGGCTGCTGAGGCTCACCGGCTTGCTCGAATTCCGTGAGGAGATGCGCGCGTTCGGCACTCACCGACGGCGTCTCCTGTGCATATCGTTCTCGAAGCCGCGCAATTCGTTCGTTCAATGTTACCCCCCGATGGAAACCGGAACCGTGACTTCTTCCTGGACCCGCTGCCGGCAGCGCTCGGCCTCCGCAGAGGTGGGTGGGAGAATCCCCTGGAGGTCGTAGTCATGACCGCTTCTCCGGGCCTTCTCCTCTGCAGCCTGGTGATACGGAAGCAGCTGAATCGCCTTCACCGATCCGAGTTCGGCGGCGAACCGCCCTAGAGAGCGCAGATCGTCTTCGGCATCATTGATGCCGGGGATCAGCGGATATCGGATCCACACAGAAGCACCCTGCCGGCTCAGAGTTCGTGCGTTCTCGAGAATATGGTGGTTGTCTACGCCCGTGTACAGTTTGTGCCGCTCGGGATCGAGGAGCTTAATGTCGTAGAGGAACAGATCTGCAAGCTTGGCAACGCTGCGGATCACCTCGGTAGAAGCGTAGCCGCACGTATCGACCGCTGTATGGATTCCTTCGCTTCGCAAACGATCAAGAAGTGCCAACACGAAGCCGGGTTGCGACAGCGGTTCGCCCCCGGACAGGGTGACGCCACCGCCGGATCGGTCGTAGAACGCGACATCCCGCCGAAGAACCCCGAGCAGCGAGTTCAAGGATTGCCGGTGACCGACCATCTCACGCGCATGATGTGGGCAAGCCTGCACGCACGCACCACAGCCCTGACACCGTGCGATATCGGTTACGGAGATCCTGTTTTGGAGCGCAACGGCGCCGTGCGGGCAGACTTCAACGCACGCCCCGCAGCCCACACATCGCCCGCGTTGGAATACGATGGAAGGTCCTGCCGTCTGGCTCTCGGGGTTGTGGCACCACGAGCACACCAGCGGACATCCCTTGAGGAATACGGTTGTTCGGATTCCCGGACCGTCATGAATCGCAAACCGCTTGATGTCGAAGATCTGTGCGGATAAGGAACTGCTGTGCGCAGGCATTACAGTGGTATTGAACGCTGCGGTTCGCATTCTGCATTGTCCTCCTTGAGCGCATCGAAGATACCCTTTTTCAGAACGACGATCAAGGAGTTGTCGGAAGCCATCAGCGGGGTGTCGATCCTTACAGAAATACTGAAGCGGTTGGCAAGAATCAGGCATTGAGGCATCGGGAATTGCCTGTTGCGAGCAGATTCTGTATTCTACGGTGGAATAAACCATGATGGAACAAAGAAGAGCTCTGCGACAACCGTTTCCGGTGGCGCATGCCGTGTTGGCGTGCCTCATGGAAGAAGCGAGCCACGGATATCGCATCCACCAGCGGCTTGATGCCGCATTCGGAAGTTTGTGGCACATCCCCACAAGTCAGCTGTATCGGGTTCTGGAGAGGTTGGAGAGAAACGGATGGGCGACAAGCGAACCCGATCGCGAGGGACAGCGCCCCGAACGCGCAGTCTATACGATCTCGAAAGCGGGAGAAGAGCAGGTGTGGCGGTGGGTTGGTCACGCCACGACGACAAGACTGGAGCTGATCGCGGAGTTCTGGGCGAAACTCTACTTCCTCAGGCGGATCGCCCCCGAGAAGTCGGAACAGTGGTTGGCCGTGCAACTCGCGGGTCTGCGCGGACGACTGTCTGCGTGGAATGACAGGAGCGCAACATCGGATGATCCTGTGTTCGCTTCGTGGGTCTCTTCGTATCGCAGATCGCAGCTTAAGGCGGCGATTGCCTGGCTGGAAGGCGAGGCAAGGAAAGGATGGCACGGGTGAGGAAGACTGCGAGGTTGTTGGGGATTGCGATTGCAGCGATGCTGCTATCAAGTTCGATTGCTTTGATCGCGGACACGGTGAACGTGGACGATGCATCCGGTGTGGAAATCGCGATCGAGGCTCCGGTTGAACGCGTGGTCAGCATCTACGGCATTGGTACGTATTACTTCTATGCCCTGGGGCAAGGAGATCGGGTGATTCAGGGCGGGTACATCGGAGTCAAGACGCTTGCACAAGCACCGCCGCCGCTTCTTTCGATCGAACCGGCCCTTGCAGAGAAGATGACGTTCGGAGTGCCGAACCTGGAGGCGATTGCCGCAGTGAGTCCGGATCTCATCGTGGTCGATGCCACTCGACATGCCGAGTTCGCCGAGCTGGCGGAGCAGGTCGGGTTGGTCGTGCTTCGGCAGAAGCTGGAGACGCCGGAATCAATTCCGCAGGCGATGATGCAGCTTGCGAACCTGTTTGGCGATGACGCGGTGACCCGTGCGTCCGAGTATGGCGACTTCGTTGACCGTTTGCTCACGTCCATCGAGCGGGTATCAATGGGGATCGCGCCGGAAGATCGTCCCTCGGTTCTGTTCCTGGGGAGCACGCCGCAGCGGGTGGCGAGCGGAGACATGCTGCAGAGACGGATGATCGAGCTTGCCGGGGGGACGTGCGTCAGCTGTGAGGCAATCGGCGGTTGGAGCGATGTAGATCTTGAGCAGATCATCGTTTGGAACCCCGATGTCATGATCGTGCCGGCGTACGCGGGATTCGAGCCGCAGGATCTGGCTGCCGATCCGGATTGGGCCCCGCTGGAGGCCGTGCAATCAGGGCGGGTCTACAAGATGCCCAGAGTCATGGGGCCTTGGGACACAGCGGTTCCGGATTTCATCCTTGGGGTTCTTTGGATGAGCGATCGGTTCTACCCGGGCGCGGCGGAGTTCGATTGGGCGACGGAGACGGCGATCTTCTACGACAGATTCTACGATATCGACCTAACGGCCGAGTGGCTGAGCGCCTCGGAATAGCCTTCATGTGCAGGATCCGATGAGCGGTGCAAGAGTCTGGCGGACGACGTGGATCTCGCTGCTTGGTGTCGTGGTGCTGCTGTTCGCAGTGGCCCTTGTTGTCGGGCGTTATCCATTGCCGTTCCGGGAGGCGATCCGTCTTCTTTTCGGATTTGGCGACCGCAACAGCCTGGATGCGGCGATCCTCCTGCGAGTCCGCCTGCCACGGGCGCTTGCCGCGGTGATGATCGGCGCCAATTTATCCGGCGCCGGCGCGGTATTTCAATCATCGTTCCAGAACCCGCTGGTGGACTCGCGGATTCTCGGAATCGGTTCGGCGGCCGCGTTCGGTGCGGCCCTCGGGATGCTTGTCTCGGCATCGCCGGCGACCGTTCACCTGCTGGCGTTTGCATTCGGCGTCCTGGCGATTGTTCTTGTGGCCGCGATCGGATGGCGGCTTGGAGCGAGCAAGCTTGTTCTGGTGATCGTCGGCGTGCTGATCAGCGCGCTCTTCACGTCCCTTCTTGGTCTCGTGAAGTACGTGGCCGATCCGCTGAGCACGTTGCCGGCGATTACCTACTGGCAGCTGGGAAGCCTCAGTCGCGTGGACTGGTCGGCGATTCCGGGGCTGGCGAGTGTCAGTGTGGTGGGGCTGGGGTTGTTCTTCGCGCTGCGATGGCGGCTGAATCTGCTGGCGTTGTCGGACATCGAGGGTGAGTCGCTGGGAATCCATGTTCGTGCGGAGAGGATTGCCTTGCTGCTGATTGGGACAGCGTTGGTCGCGGTGTCCGTTGCCACGGCGGGGATGATCGGCTGGGTCGGGCTGATTGTGCCGCATATCGCTCGACTGCTTGTCGGATCGGACCACCGGAGGGTTGTTCCCGTGTCTCTGCTGATTGGTGCGGCGCTGATGCTTGGGCTTGATGCCGTCGCCAGGACGGCAAACGTTGCCGAAATTCCGCTGGGTGTTCTGACCGGGGTATTGGGTGTTCCCGCGTTCCTTGTGCTGTTCTGGACGATGATCCGGAAGAAGGGGGCGGTATGACCCTTCTTGCTGCCGAGCACATCGGATTTGCGTACGCGAAGAATGAGCCAGTGCTGACCGATGTATCAATCCGCGCACGCTCCGGTGCGGTCGAGTTCATCCTCGGAGCCAACGGGAGCGGGAAATCAACTCTGCTGCACTGTCTGTGCGGTCTGCTCTGTCCTCAGTCCGGCGGTGTCTTCCTGGAAGGCCAACCGCTTCAACGTGTGACGAGGCGGGAAAGAGCGCGAGCCGTGGGCCTTGTCCCGCAGAGGAGCTTGGCGCTGTTCGGGGTCACAGTCAGGGACATGGTTCTCCTGGGGCGAACACCGCATCTCGGTGTGTTGGAGTCTCCTGGAAAAGACGATGTGCGGATCGCTGAGGAAGCTTTGGATGCCGTCGGACTGCGGCACCTTGCCCGTCGCCATCTTGACGAGGTGAGCGGCGGCGAGCGTCAACTGGCGCTTGTGGCCCGGGGGTTGGCGCAGAAGGCGCGTGTCTTGCTGATGGATGAGCCGGACGCCCACCTCGACCCGCGCTATCAGCAAGAGGTGCTTGGGCGCGCTGCGAGGTTGGCGGAGACCGGTCTGGCGTTCGTCGTGACGTCACACCATCCGAACAACGCGCTTCTCCATGCGACCCGGATCGCCTTCCTTCGTGGAGGCCGATGCTCCGATCAGGTTCGGCCGGCATCAGGGATGACCGCCGATTCCCTTGAAGACGCGTACGGAATTCCATTCCGAATCGTTCACAGCGCCGATGGCGCGATGGCAGCCATGCCCCGGCCGCCCAAGTCCTAGGCCTGCTCGACACAAGGCGGTGACGTCGAGGATGCCGGCGCATCGTGATCCGGATCCGCGATGTCTGATGCTGTTTGCCGATTTGTCCGGGACCGACTGCTCCGCACCCCTTACATTCGGGTCTACATCACCTGGAAAGAGACAATCCCAACATCATCCATGTCTGTGAGGAGATAGGAGATAAGGATGTCTGCGGAGTGTCGCAACTAGGTACGATGACAGTGTTGGTCTTTGACAGGTGAAGGAAAAGCAAGACGCTCTCGGAGTGCGCGTTCTGGACGATTCCAGAAGCGCCGTCCGAGGAGAAGTTGTTTCAAGGGTTGCGACGGACGGTCCGCCGCAGCTTCAGATTGATCCTCAACGAAGCATCTACCAAAGGCAAACCGCCCGAAAGGGTGGGACGCAAAGCTACGGACCTTCTAGGCAGCGCCTGCTTCATGCGGGCACTGTGACAAGGGCAAACCGGGAGCGATCCCGGGACGCAAAGCCACGGGTCTCCTCATGGAGAAAGCCGAGCCGCCGCAGCGCTTAATGGTGGCCGAGCCGCTAGATGCGCTCAGTGAACCATGTGGAGGTGCTTTGCATGAGGATGCGAAACGTGCTGGTCGTCGGTCTACTGGTGGTGGGTTGCATGGGGCTTCTGGGAAGCACGGCGATCGCCAAAGCATCTGCTTCTGACAACGCGTCGGTGAATGCGATGTTCACGGTTGCATCCTGGATCTCGCTTTCCGTGATCGATGGAGACAACGTCGATCTTGGATCGATCTCTGGTCCGGGGTTGTACTCCGGTGAAAGCACGCTGCGCGTAATGAGCACATGTGCTTGGGTGATCTCGGATCAGATCATCTGGTCCAGTTCGGTTCTGCCGAGCGATGCCGATGCGGCGACGGAAGATCTCATCGAATCCAACCTGACGCGCGCGTACGACGATTCCGGCAGCTGGGGTGTGTATACCGTGGGTGTAGACTACTCCTTCTCGCTGCAGGATGAAGATTTCGCCGACCTTCCGGCCGGCGACTACGTGATCGTGATCGAGTACACCGCGACGACGGACTAGCGAACAAGCTCTGGGAGATCGGAAAGATTCCTTAAACCACACTCCCGAGAAGATAGGGGCGGCTCCCTTGGGGTCGCCCCTTTCTTTTTGGGGAGCACTCGATGGATTGCGGATCTGCGTTGTGGGCGGTAGGCTCCCGTCACGGATCGTCGGGGGGCGATCGCCGGAAAAGGCGGCGGTCGTCGCCCTCATGGCAAGACGTGATATGCGGAAGACATCCGGAGGGCGTTCGGAGGCCTTCGACAACGGGGAAAGGATGTTGCCATCGTGGGGAGAAGAGCGAGGAACGAGCTGCGTAGCGGCGTGGGTCTGATGTTGTTGGTGGTGCTATGGATCTGCGGTTCGCAGTCGGCTGTGGCAGATGGAAGCGTGGAGAGCCTGTTTGCCGATGGGTCCCTGTATCGTGTGATCTGTCAGCAACTGGATCTCTCGATGGAAAGCGGCGAAGCGCCAAGTGTGGAACAACTCGAAGCCATGGAGGTGCTATCGGCTCCGGATGTAGGGATCACCGACCTCAGTGGCATGGAAACCTGCGTCGGGCTCAGGTCCCTTGATCTTGGCGGGAACCGGATTGCCGACATCGAACCGCTCCGCGGGTTGACATCCCTCGAGGAGCTTGATCTGTCGGCAAATCTGGTCGCCGATGTTGCGCCGCTGGCCGATCTTTCCCGTTTGACGTTCTTGAACCTTGATTTCAACGTGATCTTCGATATCACGTCGCTTGCCAACCTTCGTTCTCTCGAGTGGCTTGGGCTGTGGAACTGTCATGTGACAAGCATCGAACCACTTGCAGGGCTTGGCTCGCTCGCGGTGTTGGGGCTTGGTGGTTGCGGGATCGACGACCTTTCGCCTCTGGCCGGGCTCACCGGGCTTACGTGGCTCGGGCTTCGGAACAACAACGTCGCCGATCTGACACCGCTGACGGGATTGATCCGGCTTGAGCATCTCGGTCTGGGTGCGAACCGCATCACCGACATCTCGGCTCTGTCCGGGATGAACCGGCTGATCAAGCTGGGACTGGACGGGAACGCGATCGAAGATGTCCAACCGCTTGCCGTGATGGAGAATCTCAAGTGGGTCAGTCTGTGGGGTAATCGTGTTGTCGATATCTCCTGTCTCGACGGTAAGATCCACCTTTCGCATCTATGGCTCGACAACAACCCGATCGCAGACATCTCCGTGTTGGCGGATCTGCACGAGTTGAGCGTGCTTGGTCTCGGTGGAACTTGTGCATCGGACTGGTCACCGCTTGCATCCAATCCGGGTCTGGGTTCCGGTGATACGGTGACGCTTCCGGGCGGTGAGCTCAGCGAGCCGCAGCGCTCTGTGATCGAGGTGCTTGAGAATCGAGGGGCTTGCATCGAGTTTGCTCCCTCGGGTTGACAATCTCTTCCGTTTCGTGATATGCCAATCAACGCGAGCGTTGTCTGCGACGTGATCCTGTTAGAGGGAAACGAAAAGCAGGAGAAGAGAAGACCTGGTCCTTAAGGAGATAGAAGCTACAGCGCAGAAGAGGGATCCGGGCCTCGATGCTTGCGTTGTCCGACAGAAACAGGGGGAGGCGAGGGATGGAAAGGCGTGGGTGGATCATCTTGGTGTGCCTGACGCTTGCGGTGGTGACCGTCGGCGCATATGCGGAGACAACGGTTGAGGAAGATTGGGGATCGCTTTCGATGGGGTGGGAGCCGACGGGCTTCCTATCGATCGACGTCACGCTCTCCGTTGAGAGCGCGGCTTCTTCGGAAGAAGCGGCAGCAACATGGGTGCTCACCGGGCACGCCCATCGGTTTGCGGACGATCTCTATGCGTGGCAGATTCATCTGTCGCAGGAATTCGAGAACTTCATGGTCATTCCCAACGACTTCCTCGCCGCCAGAGCGTTCTTGCTGACCGAAGCGGGCGTTCGAGCCGAATCGGACGCAACTGCAGGGACCCTTCACATCGAGATCCCCGAAGCGGCATTTGCCCGGCTGCTTGTGACTGCAGGAGATACTGTGGATATCCATGCGATTTGGCTCCAACTCGAGCCTCTCTTCTCCGTCACGGTCCCCGATGCGGATGTCGCTGCGGCAGAGTCCACGAGCGTTACGGCTTCGGATCAGGCGATCGCTTCCGGAGGGGAGCCTGCGGGTGCCGGTGCGGCTTACGCCCCGGGCGAGGAACCGACGGAGGGAAGCGAGCAACCGCAAGCTACACCGGTCACCGACCAGGTCATACACGAGTGGTTTCCTGCACAGACAGTGTATGTCCAGGGCGAGGCGATTGAGCATCGCTTTGCTTTGTTGGATCCGGAAAGCGATGAACCGGCACGCTGGGCCACGGCGACGATCAACCTGCTGCGGCTGCAAGACCAAGGTCCGAGCCAGATCGTGCTGTTCGAATCGCTGACGGGCGATCCCCATACGGGCGTCTTCGAGTACCGGATCGATACCTCTGACCTGGCTCCGGGGAGCTACGAGCTGATCATCTGGACATCGGCGGGCGGAGAAAGCCGGCGTGTAACGATCCGGATCAACTCTGCGGTGTGAGTACATAGATCCAGTGGATGACTGGACCGAAGTAGACTTCTTGAATGGCTCTCCGCACGAAGCGCCATGTATGTGCATGTGTCCACAAGCAACACGGGACACTTCCGCCAAAGTGAGGCAGATCGTCGTTAGTGCCTGCAAGAACCGTAAGGATGAGGTATAGACAGTATAGGTAAACGCGTCGATAAACAACTATAGGTAGATTGCACATTGACAACAAACGTCAGCGACCAATAATGGGAATGATGACATGTAGAGAGCATTAGATGTCAAAGCTCTGAAAAGGGTAAACCTGCCGCAAGACAGGGACACAAAGCCAACGGGACCTGATCCAGGCTAACGGTCGGCCGAGCTGCCAGAGTCCGATGAAGGAGGGCTGTGGTGGGTCGGCTTACCGCTTTTGGTTTCTCTTCTTGTCGACACACCGTTGCTCAATGACCGGTAGAGGTTGAGGAGCAAGGAGGCGGCATGCGGCGGTGTGTAGTGCTTGGTGCTCTGTCATTATTGATGGCTACGGCAGGGTTGCTGGTGTCTGCGGATACGTTGACGGTTGGGGCGGGATGTGATTACTCCACGATCCAAGCAGCGATGAATGCTGCGTCTTCGGGCGACACAATCCACGTAGCGGCAGGAACTTACAACGAACACATCGGATTGAGGGATGGAGTCAAGTTGGTCGGTGCCGGAGCGGATGTCACAATCCTTTGCGGGACAACTCATCGTAGCGTCGTGACGGGCATAGGTGTGGGCGCAGGGACCGAAATCGACGGCTTCACCATTACCAATGGTTTCGCCACCAATGGGGGAGGGATGTGGCTGATTGTCTCATCTCCGGTTGTGAGGAATTGCGTCTTCACGGGCAATACGGCGAGCATGGGCGGAGGGATCTACAACCACAGCTCGTCGCCTACAATTGTTGGCTGTGTCTTTTCCAGCAATACGGCAACCAATAGCGGCGGCGGGATTGCGAATAGCATGTTCAGTGCTCCGACCATTACGGGATGCACGTTCCTTGATAACGAAGTGGGGAACAGCGGTGGTGGGATCTGGAGCTATCGCTCCACAGCGACTGTCATCGAGTGTAGGTTCTCCAACAACCAGGCAGGAAACAGCGGGAGCGCAATCTATGCAGGGAACGGCGAAATCCTTGCCGTACACAACTGGTGGGGGCATGCCACAGGCCCAAGCCATAGCAGCAACCCCCATGGGATTGGACAAGGTGGCGAATCAATCCGTGGTGACGTAGCGTTTATTCCGTGGTATGCAACACCTACGACCTTGTCGACATCAGAGCGTGTTTCCGTAGAAGATGCAGGAACGATCTTCGCTTACTCGGATACGATCCAAGGAGGAGTGGGCGCGGCGAAGAACGGATGGAGCGTGAAGGTGTCTGGCGGTACATACGATGAGGCGGTGACGGTCGATCGACGTGTCAACTTGCTTGGACCGAACGCTACGGTCAATCCGGTCAGCGCCGGAGCGGGTCGTGGAACCGAAGCGAAGATCATCCAACCACTTGTGGTCAGCGGTGCTGCTGGATCGGCGATCTCGGGGTTCCTGTTTGAGGGTGTCGATGGTGATGCAATCCATGTCGGCCCGTGCGCTGACGGCATGGCAGATGGACTCGTCTTCTGCAACAACATCTTTCGCAACAACACAGGTGCTGCCATCGATGTTCAAGCGCCGACGGTGTCAGGATGGGTCATCGACTCGAATCTCATCGAC